>BCSF01000174.1_pt1 | contig 30028 bp, 57 predicted proteins | sample 1016431 | NCBI WGS metagenome assembly BCSF01 (sample SAMD00045685;SAMD00045686;SAMD00045687;SAMD00045688;SAMD00045689;SAMD00045690;SAMD00045691;SAMD00045692;SAMD00045684;SAMD00045690;SAMD00045691;SAMD00045692;SAMD00045684;SAMD00045685;SAMD00045686;SAMD00045687;SAMD00045688;SAMD00045689, study... | reverse complement strand
AAATTTAAGTTTTAAATGATAATCCTAATAAATTTCTAGCAGATGGGTGGACACATAAGCATAACAACCCAGAAGCTAAGAAACCAACAGGGAGAACTTATGGCAAAAAGAAAAAAACTTCAAAAAAGTAACGGAGACACTATTGAGGTTTGGGATTACCAAGTAGAGGAAATGATCGAGCAAGGCTGGTCGGATTCATCTGCAAAACCCAAAAAAAAATCAACTAAACCAAAATCTTTTAATACAGAAGAAGGAGAAGAATAATGGCAGTACATACAGGATCAGCTGGTCTAATTAAAATAGGATCAAATACTGTTGCAGAAGTAACAGCATTCACTATGGAGACTACAGCAGATGTAATTGAGTCAACTCAATTAACAGACACCGATAAAACATACGAAACAAGCAGAAAAAGTGGAACAGTAACTATTGAAGCCGCTTGGGACGAAACTGATACAAATGGTCAGATCGCATTACAAGAAGCAACAGGAGTTACTTTGTTACTTTACCCAGAAGGTGCTGATAGTGGAGATTATTTCTACACAGTACCAGCAATCGTAACAGGAAACTCTGTTTCAGTTACTATGGACGATCTAATTAGATTATCTATTTCTTGTCAAATAAATGGTGCTATCACTAGAGGTACAGTATAATTTGACAATCAATCCAAATTAGGATAAAAAAAGCGTATGTCAGCAATCGACAAAATAAGAGATCATTATAATTCATTAAGTAATGGCGAGAGCAAATACTTTGAAGAATGGGATTTAACTTTTTATAAAGAGCCTATCAATCTTGAAAAGAAAGGTAGATTATTTAAAAAGATGGAACTCGATCCAATCGAGGGCTTGGCATACGCATTGATTGAACTTGCCTTAGACGAACAAGGTAAGAATTTATTCACTCTTGAAAATAAAATGACATTAATGAAGAAAGCTGATCCAGATGTATTATCTGATGCGGCAACTTGGTTAATGAAAACACCAACAAAAAAAGACATTAAAAAAAAATAGCAAACGATCCAGACTATCACACGATAGTCCAGTTAGCTGATTATTTAAAAATACCTATTCATCAAGTTCAAAAATTCTCAATAGAAGAATTTATAACTTGGATTGTGTTCTTAGAAGATAAGAACAAAAAAGAACAACAACAAATTAATATGGCGAAAGCTAGATCACGGAGATAGATGGCTAAGAATGTAAAAATAACGATAAGTGCAGTTGATAAAACTAAAAAGGCACTCAGTAGCACACAAAGGGGTTTATCTAAATTAAAAAATAGTGTTTTTAGTTTAAAAGGTGCATTACTTGGACTTGGTGCTGGTGCTTTATTAGTTAGTATTGCTAAAATTTCTGCGAGGTTTGAAGATTTACGAGACTCATTATCTTCTGTTACAGGCAGTATTGAAAACGGAAGAAAAGCATTTGATTTTATAAGCGACTTTGCTACTAGAACACAGTTTGGTGTTGAAGAATTATCAAGAAGTTTTATCACATTAAAAGCAAGTGGTATTGAGCCAACTGAAAAATTATTAAGAGTTTTTACTGATACAGCGGCAGTAACAACCGATCAATTAGGTACACTAGACGCTATGACTAGAGTATTCTCTAGAGGTGTTCAAGGTGGTTTAGGTTTAGAAGAATTAAACCAAATAGCTGATCGTGGTGTTCCTGTATTTAAAATATTAGAAGAACAATTAGGAATTACAAGATTAGAAATTGCAAAATTTGGTCAATCTACTGAAGGTGCTGGTAAAATTCTTGAAGCCTTACAAGTTGGATTAAACAAAGAGTTTGGTGGAGCAACAGAGACTAAATTAGATAATTTGAGTATTGCCACTTCAAACTTACAAATTGCATTAGCAACAGCGGCAGATGAATTTGGACAAGGTGGATTTACTGGAGCTTTAACAGAAGCGGCAGTTAATCTAACAGAATTCATTGAAAGCAATAAGGAAGGAATTAGAGTTGCTGGTGAATATGCTGGTGAGATTGTTAGTAGTTTATCTCAAGCATTTATAAATTTATCGAAGTTTATTGGCTCTAGCAGATTTGAATTATTACAATTTTTAGACGCATTAGGTTTTGATGTAGAATTTAAAACACAAGAAGAATTTTCACAAGCAATCGCTGATCAAAGTTTAGAAGTTGAAAATTTAAGAAAAAAATTAAAACAATTAGAATTAGTACAAACTATAACATTTGCTAAAAATACAGAAGTCGGAAAGATGGCTACTGAAAAACTCACAAAAGAGTTTGAAGAACAAAGTTTAAAATTACAAGAATTACAAGACGATTATCACCATTTTAGATTAGCACAAGCTCAAACAATCGAAACAACGATTGCATTAAATGAAGCTCAAGCATTGAATCAAGAAAGTTTAGCAACCAGCATTAGACAAAGTGGAGAATATGTTGAAAGTTTAGACAAAATAGGAACAGCCGCAAATGTAGCTGTTGAGGGTATAGAAGCATTATCATTTGCACAACAAAATGTTAAACAAGGATTTGCAGATCAGAAACAGGCTTCAAAAGATGCACACGAAACAGAAACAAAACAGCTAAAAACTAAAAAAGAATCAGAGCAAGATTTGTTTAAAGCTATGGGTAAATTAGCTGATGAAGGTGCTAAGCGATCTAAAAAAATGTTTAGAGTTAAACAAGCATTAGCAATAGGTGAAGCAATAATGAGTACTTATGCTGGTGCGGCAAACGCTTTGCAAAATTATCCAGCACCATTTAGTTTTGCTATTGCCGCTTTAACAGTTGCAACAGGATTGGCACAAGTTGCTAACATTAGAGCACAGCAACCACCAGCACAATTTGGTGGATCAAGACAACAAGGAACTCCTTTCTTAGTTGGTGAAAAGGGGCCAGAATTATTTACACCAGTTACTGCTGGAACAGTTACACCTAATCATCAATTAACAGGTGGTGGTCATACTGTAAACTTCAATATAACAACAGTTGACGCACAATCATTTGGTGCTTTACTAGATACAAGACGAGGACAAATAGTAAATATGATTAATACTGCTTTAAATAATAAAGGACAAGCGAGCTTAGTATGAGTGGTGCATTTCCAACAACACCGATTGCTAACGCTATTAAAATTAAAAACAATCAAACAACGATTGTATCTACATCTATTAGTGGTCGTAGACAAGCTAGACAATTACAAAACCAAAGATGGGAAATGACAGTATCGTTTCCGCCAATGACTAGAGCAAACTTTGCTCCTATATTTGCTTTTATTAATTCACAAAGAGGGCGTAAAGAGTCATTTACATACACACCGCCAATTATTGATGACGCACTAGGAACTGAAACAGGATCAGTATTAGTGAACGGAGTTCACGCTGTTGGAGATACAACTATTGCTATGGACGCATTTGCTGGTGATGGTGCTGGTCGATTTAAAGCTGGTGATTATATTAAGTTTGCTTCACACGATAAAGTTTATATGGTTGTGTCAGATGTAACGTCATCAAGTAATGCTGCAACAGTAACAATAGAACCACCATTAACAACTGCATTGGCTGATAATTCAGCGGTTACTTATGATAGTGTTCCATTTACAGTTGCATTGAAAAATGATGCTCAAGAGTTTCAAATAGGACAAGACGCTTTATTTAGATACGAATTAGACTTTATTGAGGTTATATAATGGCTAGAGGTTTACACTCTGACCTAAAGACTGAATTAGCAACAGATCATTTAGACCAGATACATTTAATTCAGTTTACCATTGGTAGTACGATTTATTATAGAACGACAGCGTATTTTGATATTACTTACGATAGCAATACATATACTGCTGGTGCGGATCTATTAGACATACCATCAATAACAGAAGCTAGTAAAGTTGCAACAAGCTCTGTTAATTTTTCTATTGAAGGTGCTAGTCAAACATTCATAAGTTTATTTTTAAACAACGACCATATTCATAGACCAGTAAAAATATTTAGAGCATATTTAACTGACGCTGGTGCATTAGTTTCTAATCCTTATGTAATATTTTTGGGTTATATATCTGGTTATAATATCAATGAAACTATGACGACAAGTAGAGTATCTATTAATGTTGCTAATCATTGGGCAAACTTTGAAATGAAACGAGGAAGAAGAACTAACGATAATTCACAGCAACAGATATTTAATGGCGATAAGTTTTTTGAGTTTTCAAATGCTATGATGGTAGATATTGAATGGGGTAAAAAAATAGATGACCAGTAAATATAAAGTCATAAAAGCAGAAAAAAATCACATAAAATATTTACAAAGATTTGTTAAAAATATGATTGATGGTGCTGATATAATTTTTCCTCAAATGAATGTAGTTAAAGCAACTCGATACGGATCTAAAATGATAGAAGATGGAACTGTATTGTGTCTAGTACACGATAAAGAAATTGTTGGATCAGTTTGTGGTGCAATAGTCGGCTGGTGGTTTGCTGATACGAAAGTTTTAACTGAACAAGGTTTTTGGATTAATAAAGAACATAGAAACTTAGAAACTGCAAGTATGCTGTTAAAAGCATTTAAAGCATTAGCAGATCAAAATAATATGCCTTGTTTATTAAATAAGTTAGATGGAAAAGTTATGCATGTTATGTATAAATTATTTGCTGAACACGATTGTAGGCGTGTTGGGTTTAAATATGGGTATGGTTTGTAATGGGCGATAATCCGATTGAGGACATAAAAGATTGTGTTGATGATGGCTTAGATTTTGTAGGTGATTTTTTTGATGAGACCTTAGACTTTTTGTTAGGCTGGATGATGCCAGATATAGATATGCCAGACTTTGAAGCTATGCTTCACGGAGACGGGATAATGGTCAATAAAAGGAATTCAGACGCTTCCTTGCCTGTCTTATATGGTACTCGAAGAATTGGTGGTAATATAGTTTGGCTAGCAACATCTTCTGATAATCAGTTTTTATATGTTGTTGTTGCATTATGTGAAGGTCAAGTTGCAAGAATGACTGAATTATATTTAGACGATCAATTATACGCAACTTATACAGGCTCAGATGGAACTTATGGAACTGCCAATCAAGTTGTATCAAGTTTAAATGTTGGATCGCCAACTTCTGCTCCAACAAATACTTCTGGTTTAACTATTGATACAGATCACCCAATGTATAAAGCAGTCGAAGTTATAGATGATGTTGATACAGATATTTATCCAACTAATTTTATATTTTTTGATGGTCACGATGCTGGTTTTGATACTTCAATTAATTTTAATACTTCAAGTTTAGGCTGGACGTCCGATCATTTAGGTAAAGGTGTTTGCCACGCTATGTTTAGTTTTAAATATAATGCTGACGCATTTGGAAAAATACCAAAAATAAATTTTGTTATAAGAGGTACACAAGTTTTAACTGATTTAACAGGATCAACTTATGCTTATTCTGCAAACCCAGCTTTGTGTTTGTATGATTTTTTAACAAATACTAGATACGGAAAAGGTTTATCTGCAAGTGATATAAACACAACTTCATTTACAACTGCCGCTAATGTTTGTAATACTCAAGTCACACCATTTGCTGGAGCAGATGCACAAAATCTATTTGAGATACATACAGCATTAGGAAATAAAACTAAACTTATTGATAATGTCAAAAAGATAGTATCGTCAATGAGATCGTATTTTACATTTAGTGGTGGTTTATACACAATTAAAGTTGAAGGAACAGGATCAAGTGTTTTATCTATTAATGAAGATATGATTGTTTCTGGTATTCAAATACAAGGTGAAACAAAACAAAAAAGATATAACAGAGTTATTGCTCGTTTTGATAATGAAGAAAAAAATTATCAACCAGACGAAGTTATCTACCCGCCTAAAGATGAAACAAATGTTGGAGCTAGTTATAAATACTCAACAATGCTTTCTAATGATAATGATGCAGAATTACATTTTGAGATGCAGTTGCCTTGTACGACTAATCCATATCAAGCTGAAGATTTAGCTGAATTAGTTTTAAAAAGATCAAGAGATGGAATAACTGTTAAATTTGTAGCGACTTCTGAAGCTCAAGAGTTAATTGTAGGCGACATATTTCAACTTACACATAGTGGAATGGGATTTAGTTCTAATAATTTTATTTGTGTTGGATTAAGTTTGCAAAATAATGGTAATGTAGGAATAACAGCAATCGAATATTCTGCTGATGTTTATACATATAACACTAAATTACAAACACCATCACAACCAACTACTTTCTTGCCAGATCCAAAAACTGTTCAAGCTCCAGTATTGGTTTCAATAACTGATACACCAGTTAATGTGACTGAAGGAAACTTAAATGTTATTATGACTGTTTCATTGAGAGGAACTTCAGACTATTTTGTAGATAAGTTTGAGGTGGTTTACAAGAAAAGCACAGATACAATTTATAAATCTGCTGGTATATCATCACAGGCAATAAGAGAGATACCAGTTGAAAGTGGTGTAACATATAACGTTAAAGCAAGATCAATTAACACATTAGGCTATAAATCAGCTTATGTCTCTGGAGATCATTTTGTTGTAGGATTTAGTGATCCACCAGCTAATGTTGCTAATTTTTCAATAGATTTTCAAGACGAGATTGCAGTTTTAAAATGGGATCCTTCTGCTGACTTAGATTTAGCTTATTATCATATTAGATATTCGCCAAATACTAGTGATAGTTATCCTAACAGTATTGTTTTAGTTGATAAGGTCAGTCCACCAGCTAACTCAGCCATAGTACCAGCTAAAGCTGGGGTTTATTTTATCAAGGCATTTGACTTATTAGGACACGAAAGTTTAACTGCTGGAAGTGTTATAGGAACTGTAACAGAATTTGCTGGTCAAAACCTAGCGACTACAATTACTGAGGAAACATCATTTGCTGGAACTAAATCTCAAGTTGTTGTTGAAGATAACGCTTTAGTTCTTGCTGGTGACGCAGTTACTCTATTTGATGCAGTAAGTGGTGACTTTGATGATAGAGTTGGTTTTTTTGATGAAGTTGATGGATTTGAAAGCACAGGAACATACACATTTGCCAATCAAATTTCTTTGCCAGCTAAATATCAAGGGCGAGTATCTTCATTTTTAAACGTAGATCAATTAGATCGAGTTTCATCATTTGACGGACACGCTGGATTATTTGACTCAGCACAAGGTTTGTTTGATAGTGCTGGTGCTTCACCCGATATGGATGCTAAATTATTTATCTCAACTTCAGATGATAATTCAACTTACACAGCGTTTACACCATTTCAAGATGGTAATTATGAATTTAGATATGCTAAGTTTCAATTAGTATTGACAACAAATACAAGTTCACAATCACCAAAGGTAAACAACGCACAGGTAAGATTATATATGATGGATAGAGTTGATAAAGGATCTAACATAGCAAGTGGTGCTGGTACGAAAGCAGTCACATTTAACACAGCATTTTATGCAGAGCCAAGTGTTGTTATTCTTGCACAGAACGCCGCACAGAATATACAAACAACTAATACTAATACATCGGCAACAGGATTTAGTGTAACCTTCACTAATGCTAGTGGTGTGGCACAAGATATAACATTTGATTATGTTGCCAATGGACAAGGCAGAGCCATATAACTTTACAAATAAAACAAATAACATTATAAGGAGAACATAATGTCACAACACGATTATAACATAGCCAATGCAACATTCCCTTCGGTAAGGTCGGATATTAATGACGCATTAGGTGCAGTTGCAACTAATAACGCTGGTAACTCAGCCCCAAGCACGACTTATGCTAATCAATGGTGGTTTGATTCAGATGGAGATCAATTATACATTCGCAATAAAGACAATGACGCTTGGGTAAAGGTTTTTAAGATAGGTGCGACATCTGATTTAATAAGTGAAATAGCTACTGATTCATTAATTTTAGGTGGCACTACACCAACATTAACTATTGGTGATGGCGGAGCTGAAGATGCTAAAATAATATTTGATGGTAATGCACAAAACTTTCACATAGGACTAGATGACTCAACTGATAAATTAACTATTGGGCTGGGTAATGCTCTTGGCACATATCCAGCAATAACAATAGATGAAAATACAAATGTTGTTATACCAGATAGCTCACTAACTATTATAGGAAGTGGTAACTATGATTTATTAACACTAACATCAACAGATGCTGATGCAAATAGTGGCCCAAATTTAAGATTGTATAGAAACTCTAGTTCACCCGCAAATGATGACCTTATGGGTACTATTGAGTTTGAAGGCAGAAATGATAACTCTCAAGATGTAGTTTACGCTCAAATGTCTATTGAATCCTCTGATGTATCTGATGGTACAGAAGATGCTAATTGGTTTGTAAAAGTTATGTCTGCTGGAACATTAAGAAATTTACTTCAGCTAAATGCAAGTGAAGTAGTATTTAACCAAGACTCTCAAGATACAGACTTCCGAGTAGAATCTGACAGTAACGCTAACTGCCTTCACGTGAACGCTGGAAATAGTTCTGTTGGTATTAATACAACAGGTGCTTCTGATGCTACTTTAGAAATTCACTCCTCTGTTCCTATAATAAAACTTCAAGACACAGATGATAATTCTTTTAGTAGAGTATATCATTCAGCGGGTAGTTTATTCCTTGATGCTGATAAAGGAAATGGTGTTGGTAGTTCAATCATTCAATTTGGTGTAGATGACTCTGAAAAAATGCGTATTCATAGTGGAGGACAAATATCTACAGGTGGTGAAACTGATAGTAATGTAGACAGTGGTGGACTCTGTTTACAAACTGGTGCAAATGATGGTAGAACATTAAGTTTTAAAAACTCTGATGTAGCACACGGAATGACAAGTGTTGTACAAACAGATACTTATGGTTATTTTCAAAAAAAAGGAGCAAATGCTGGTGGTTTAAAAATAGGTGGACTTGTAGAGTCTGGATTTATTGCTGGTATTGAACTTGATTCAAATGTTACACAGGCTGATAATGCTGAAACTGCGGGTGCAGAAGGTGCTATTCAAACCCAGTCTTTAATAAAAAGTGGAACAGGTACTACTGCGATGGGTGCAGACGATAATATTTTTGTATGCAGAAATAGTACGACACAATTTATTGTAAAAGGTGATGGTGAATTATTTAGTAATCAATCAGCAACAGTTGGAACTTTTGATGAATATGAAGATGCTCATTTAGTAAGGGCTTATGATTTGTCTCACGGAAAAGGTGTTATTGATTCATCTTTTGATAAATTTGTAAAATACAACAAAGATGATTTACAAAAAGCAAGACTTATTGGCTCAGATAAAGAAGGTAATGCAACACCTTTTGTTAATATTACAGGTATGAGCAGATTACATAACGGAGCTATCTGGCAACAATACGAAAAACATCAAAGGCTTGCTAGTGCTTTTTATAAACTTGCGGAAAAAACTATTGGTAAAGAAGAAGCTGATAAATTATTAACAGAAGAAGAAATACAATTATTAAACTAAGGAGAAAACAATGGCAATAACAGCAAATATGACAACTCACGATGGCACAGAATTAACAGATGTATACGTTAGAGTGATGTCTACATATGTCAAAAAAATGGGCAGTGATTGGAAGCTAGTCTATGATGTTGTAATTTACAAAGATAAAGCAACACGTGATGACGAAGATACGGAACGATCTATGCGTATATCTAACAATCATATAGACCACTTTAAAATTGATTACAGTTTAGACGCAACAGATAATCCAGTAGCTTTAGCTTATGCGGATTTAAAAACTAATGAAAACTTATCTAACGTAAAAGACGCATAATGGAAGATAAACTGAAACAAACAGTACAAGATTTAGTTAATATCATTAACGAAAAAGAAATGACAATAACTAATCTAAGACTAAATAATCAATCTCTTTTAAGAGAAATACAAAACTTAAAAGGGGAAGAAGTTGATGCCGAGTCAAAGTCAGAAAAATAGTGAAACATTAATCCGTCTTGAAGCTCGGATTGAGACTATTGAAAACAATCATCTAACCCATATTCAAACTGCTATTGAAAAAATTGAAAAACATATTTCTTCAATATGGAAAGTAGTCGGCTTATTGTGTTTTATGTTTACGATAGTATTCGCAGAGACAGTTAAATCATTTATAGATTTATTAGTTATTTAATAGAGGGATATATATGGAGAAGTCAATTCTCATAATATCAGATCAACACATACCTCATCACCACCAAGATATGATGGCTTTTCTTAGAGCCATAAAAAAGAAATACAAACCAACTCGGATTGTAAATATCGGTGATGAAATTGATGGACACGCAATAAGCTACCATTCACCCAACCCAGATCTTGCTAGTGCTGGTGATGAATTAAGAAAAGCAGTAGAAGTCATTCACGAATTAGAAGAATTATTTCCTAAAATGGATCTAGTTCATTCTAATCACGGAAGTTTAGTTTTTAGAAAAGCACTAACTCACGGATTGCCTAAAGCCTTTATAAAAGATTACAACGATTTTTTAGAAGTGGGTAAAGGCTGGAAGTGGCACGAAGATCTGATCATTAAAGCAAGTAACGGACAAGATATTTATTTTTGCCACGGAAAAACTGCTAACATTCTTAAACTTGGTCAAAGCTATGGAATGAATGTAGTACAGGGACATTATCATACAAAATTTAATATCCAATACTGGGGAAACCCTCAAGCATTGCATTGGGGACTTCAAGTTGGTTGTTTAATAGATAAAGACAGCCTTGCTTATGAATACAATAAGTTATTTAAAGATAGACCGATAATTGGTACAGGAATTATTATTGAGGGATTGCCTTATCTACTACCAATGGTCTTGAATAAAGGTGGAAGATGGAATAAAGTTGTTCCTTGATGAGTGCATTTAAGAAACAAGTCGGTGGAACACATTACAAAGATCATAAGATACAACCTTATGAATTTATCCAAGAGAATAATTTAAACTACTTACAAGGCGTAGTTATAAAATACATAGTTCGATATCCACAGAAGAATGGAATACAAGACTTGGAAAAGATCATTCACTATTGTCAATTAGAAATCGAAAGGTTAAGAAATGGTAATGGCAAGAATTAAAGTTCCAGATCGTATGCAGACAGTTAATATTCGTATGTCTATAGACAATATGCGAGTAGTAGCTTCATTAGATTATGATTTTAGTGAAACAGGAATTACGCCTATGGCGATATGGGTAAAGATTAAACCCAATGAAAGTACATTAGATCGTGAATTAAGATCTTCTGGCAAGCTGGCTTCTCTATTAATGCAATATGGGTGTCCGATGAAAGAGATAGCCGACACACTAACAAAAGACAGTATAATCGGACAAGTTGTAAACTATATAACAAAAAATTTAGAGGATATATTAGCTGGTAATCAACCAGATAAAATCCCTAATTTCTCAACTGACATTTATAAAATAAAATAGGAGAAACATTATGGACATAATGAATTATGTTTGGAAAGCAATGGACATAGCTAATTATAAAATACAACTATGGGTTGTTGCTTTAATCGTTGTTGGAGTAATAATAGTATTCTAATGGAACTTAGAAAAAAAACAGACTATCTCATTATCCATTGTGCGGCCACTAAACCCTCAATGGATATTGGGGTTAATGAAATTCGTAAATGGCATTTAGATCGTGGCTGGAGAGATGTAGGCTATCACTATATGATAAGAAGAAATGGTGAAGTTGAATTAGGTAGAAGAAATGATGATATGGGAGCTCACGCCTCTGGTTACAATCATAATAGTATAGGTGTTTGCCTTATTGGTGGAATGGCAGAAGATAACTCTGCTGAAAATAATTTTACAGATAGACAATGGACAGCTTTGCTTGATTTAGTCAAACAGATCCAAGTGGACTATCCAGATATTAACGTCATAGGACATAACGAAGTAAGTCAAAAAGAATGTCCTAGCTTTGATGTTCAACAATGGAAAAAGGATAATTTATAATGTGGCTTTCAATATTACCGACTGTACTTAAAACAGGTGCTTCTATATTTGCTAACAGGCAAAAAGCAAAAGTTTTAATGTCTGATGCTGAACTATTACACGCACAGAAGATGGCGAATGGTGAGGTGGAATATCAAGCGGCTGTAAGACAATCAAATGACAAAGGCTGGAAAGACGAGTTCGTTTTGATTTTGGTATCTGCCCCTGTAATTTTATTGATATGGTCAGTATTCTCAGATGATCCAAACATACAAGAAAAGCTGGATATGTTTTTTGATAAGTTTTCTAATTTGCCCTTCTGGTATCAATCATTATTTATAGGCGTAGTCGCAAGCATATATGGCTTAAAGGGAGCGGACATATTTAAGAAAAAATGAAAAAGGTCAAGGTGACACTTCACCAACCTTTAAACATCTTCACTTTAGTTAAATCTCTTTTAACCATTACAATCCTAGAAGAAGTCGTTGCACAATACGAAGTTATTGATCTTTACCCATCATTGGAAAGAACTCGGAATTTAGAAAAAATGATTCAAGCTAATAAAGATAATGTTTACGCTAGAGATGTGCAGTTGGATTGTTATTATGAATGTACTGAATTAGATGATCGAGAACTCTTGGCGAGAGATTTCTCAACCAAGAGCCACGACTTAACGATTAATTAATTATCTGGAATAAGCTCAATTATAAAATCTTCATAATTATCATTTAAACCTAATTCTTCAATTTTATCTTCTGCTTCTTCTTCTGTCTTAAAAACATAACTAGCATAAAATTGCATAGTTTCTAATTCCCATATTCCATATTTCATTTTATAACTATCCTTTCTTGCCAATATTCATCATCAAGATATCTAGTGGCAACCCAAGTTTCTTCAATTATTTTTGGATAATCATCGTGAGGCCTATATTTAATTTTACATATCCCACCATCTACTAAATCATTTTGTAAAAATGTCATAGCATAAGATTTATCAACTTCATAAACTCTGCCATCACCATAATCACAATAAGGTTTCCCATCTTTATAATGAGTCGTAAATATATCAATGGCTTCACTTAAACGATCTTGAATAATTTCATCTCTATCGTTTTTTGGTAGCTTTTTAAATTGATTCATATTGGTTATTTTAATCATTTTATAACTCCCCAAATTCATCTTTAAACATTTTAATATAAGCTATTAAGCCCATATAACCTACCACCCCTAAGAATGGTAGAATTACAAAGTATAATAAATTTTCCATTATTTAGACTCCCTTAATAATTCAGTCCAAAAAATATGCCTAGCTTGAGCTATACCCCAATATTCAAAATCTATATCACACAAACCAATATTCTCATTAAGAATATTAATTGCCCCTTGATAATCTTTTTTAGCACCAAGATTTCTAGCTTTGTCTAAAACTTTTTTTGATCGTTCTAACATTATTTTAATCCTCCAATAAATGTTTGAGAAGTACCTTTAACTGCATAAAACATAAATTTACGCTTATCATAATTTTCTGTTGTATAGCGTTTTAACATATCCAAAGCGTGAAAATATGCTTCTTTATATGTACCATATTCAATACGCAAACTTTTGTCTCTAGGCTTGTAATAGACACAAGTAAAATAATCTGCATTTTGCAGCACATCTAAATCAAATGCATCTAGTTTTCTTTTTTTGTTATTTATATACATTAGATAACCTCCCCAATACATTCATCAATAAATCTTTGTTTATTAAAGTTACTATTAGTAGATTTTAAACTGATACAAAATTCATCGAGCTGATCTTCTGTGATATGATCAAGAATTTCATTGTCTCTGAAAAATTCTGCAATTTTTATAAAGTGTTTTTTAGTCATTATTACCTCCAAGTAATGTTGTTGTTGATTATGAATTTATAGTGATCAAAAAAAGCTGTAAACAAAAAAATGCAATTTATTTTAAGTATAGAACATAAATAGAACATTTAAGCTGTTTTAAATGCTGTTTTAGAGTGATTTAGATATAAAGTAATAGTAGCAGTCTAAAAATTACAAATTGCTCTAATTTAAGAGATATAGGCGTTTAAACGCTATTTGGCTCTATCTCACAACCTGGAAACATCTCAACTATTTCTCTTATTTTACTATTTTTGGCTAAAATACTAGATATTTCTTGTTTTGTATAAGTTTTGCTAGTTACAGACTGTTGAGCCTTTAATTTATCATTAAGTATATCATTAAATTCTATAAGATCATCTAGAGGTATTAAATAGACTTTAAATGGCTTACCGCCTTTTGTTTTATATTCTTTAGTGCTAAATCTCTCAGCAAATCGTTTAGTAACTAATAACTCACCTTGCCAAATAGGATTACCACTCTTATTGCGATACCTACAACTTACTCTTAAATTATTATCTCGTAATCTATAAGTTGCTATCCCTACATAGCGTTCTCCACCATTCCATATAGGTTTATCTAGTATTAGTTTTTTAGACGCCATTTTTTAGTTCCTCCCGTCTTGTTGCTATTTGAGATCTAACTATTTCACATTCTATTAAATGTGCTTCTTTAATACCCCAATTTCTTGAGAATTGCTCATCTGCTTTTTTAATTAATTCATCTAATTTTTCTAATTCAAAATCTGCTCTTGATAAATGCTCTGCCATCTTATCTGATGAACATTGTTTTCTATACTCAACAAATAATTTACTTTTTAATCGTTCTCGTTGTCTTAATAAAGATTCAACACCAGCTTTTGATTCTCTTGCATCTATACAGATGTCATAGGTTTTTGTTTTTAATTCTTCTAAATATTTGTTGCTAATATTTTCCATATAAATCCTTTTAACTTAACGGTGAGTGAGGGGGAGTATTGGAGGTAATTCACCCACCGCTAGTATCTAATATGTGCGAAAGCTCCGATTAAAAAACACATATTAAATATTTTATCTATTTGATAGAAATACTGTTACTACTAATTTTTGTAGTGCGTCTAAATCTCTACCAAAGAATTTAAAAAACTCTTTTCCACGACAAGCCATAAATGCCATTTCCATATCAGTAGCTTTAGTTTCAAATGGATTATTGGATATAACAGGCTCTATTTTTCTAACATTATTTTGCAAATCTTTTTCAGCTTCTTTTTCTAATTGTTCAGCTATTCTTTCTTGTTCATCTTCATCTGCTATTTCATCTATGGCTTTATTAAATTCATCTTCTGCATTATCTATACTAGGCATTTTAATAACTTCTACTGTTGCTGGATCTATATTTAACCAACCATCATTATTAACCCAATCACAACTAATCTGAGCACCTTCAACTAGCCAATCTGGGCTAGGTTTGTTGTTATGAAACATATTAGTAGTACAATTTTTAAATTTTAAATCATACTTTTTAAAACTTTTAATATATTCCATAGTTTCATTTGTTGGATCTAATGGCTTTAAAGCAAAGCCTATTGTTTTAATATTACGATCAAAGACTTTAGTAATTTCACAATTAATTGTCTGCATTTTGTTCTCCTTTCAAGAGATTTTTTATTTGTTGTTGAAAGTTCCCACTATCTTTATAGTAGAATGTATTAGTATCTGGTATGGGAAACATATCTAACCAATCTTGTTTTGAATTACACATATCATCTATGCGTTCTATCCATTTCATATTTTGTTGAACTATTTCCCATTCCTCAACTAATAATTTTTGGGGTATTTCAAAGAAATTATACTTTTTATTTGTAGAATATAAAAGAGCAAATTTTCTTTTTTTTCCACTTAAACCCCAATAAAATGCTTGTTGTCTAATATGATCTGTCTTAGGCTCACTTGGTAAAGCACCTGTGCTTTTAAGATCTACTGTTATATTGTCATAAGTAAAATCAGCAAATCCTATTTGATAAAATTTATAACTCGGCAAATGATCTTGAAATTTCTCTTGATAAATTTTAGGTCTTTTTAATTGTCTTTCTTCTAATGCTTGTGTAAATAATTTTGATGAATCAAATATCCATTGTATATTTTTCTCATCTTCACCTTGTATAAGATCCCAAGATTTTCTAATATATTTAATTAAATCTTCATCTGTTGGATCTCTATGCAATGTAAATCTAGTTGCACTTTCAACTACATTACCACGTTTCATCTTATCATTAGATAATGATTTAATATTGAACATCTGTTCAGCAATACTCTTTGTAGGTGCATTAACCCAACCATTTATTTTACTAGGTGAATGACGATAACCTATATCAGTAAGTACAGACATAATATTCCTCCAATTAATAATCCCAATATTATCTTTTTACCCCAAGATGTAAAGTAACTATTTTTGTATTTCATTATCTTCTCCTAATTCACAAAATATATTTTCACAATCAATACATATATTTTGGTAGTTAATTTCATCGTGTTTGCACATAGCTCCGCAATCTTTACAAACTAATATTTTTCTATCTGACATTTAATTCCTCCGCTATATCATCAATCGTAAACATTAGTTTATCAATCTCATAAGAACACCAATCTGCTCGAACATATCTGTATTGATTATAGACCATTAACAATAAACATATCGCTATTATTAAAAGGATTATTCTATCTGTTATTTCCATTCTACTGTATATCTCCTTTTTTTATTAATTAAATACAATCTAACACCAGCATTTGTCATTAAACATTCCCTTCTTAATCTTTTAACCAACATAAATTTTTTAATAGATTTAGTATGCCAATATTTGTTAGTTTTGTTTTTACTATTATGAGGCAGTATATCAAAATATTTAGACCAAGTTCTTATAATATATAAAGGCTCTTCTAAATAATAACTTAGATCATTAATATTATGATATAACTTTTTAGCTATTTCTTGTTCAATTTTTTCTAATTTATTTTTTTTCATTAAAGCCTCGTATAAACTTAGTTAATGCCTCAAAATACATTAAATGTTTTCTAAATGTTTCTAGATCTCTTAATTGATCTATTTCTTCCATTGGATTAAAAAATACTTTACTCATAATCATCTTCCTTTAAATTGTTAAATATCTTATTATCCCATATTATTTTTGCTTCATCATCATCAAGTAATGGCTCACAATAATCATCTCGTTCATCATTAGTCCAACGTTTCCATCTTTGAAAATTCCATTCTTCACTTTCACTTTCTCGATATTTCCATTGAATTATTTTTAATTGTTTATTAATTCTTTCCATTTATGCTACCTCTTTCTTTTCGTTAGTTTGTAAATCTTTTAAATATGAATAAGATTTCTGAGCCATAGTACAGGCTTTTAAAAGTAAACTTGGTTGATCTTTTAATCCTTTAATCCAACCATTAAGATATTTTGCGTGATTTTCCATTGGCTGTTTAGTAATACCTAACATTCCACATAATATAGCCGATCCTAATTCTGCAACTAATTCTTCAAATGCGTAAGCGTTAGATGCAAAACCATTATTAATATCTCTATTAAGTCTGTCTTTATGTCCTGTCCAATGTGTTAATTCGTGAAGTAATGTTGAATAATAAAATGTTTCTTTAGATATATCTTTATTTGATTTCCAAGTATCTAAGGGTGACATATTTATTAAATCTTCACTTGGTATGTAATAACATCTACCGCTTTTATTATGAACAATTTTAGCTTCAGTATTTTTTACAAATAGATCTACTGTTTTATTTCTTTCTATAAGATCTAAAGGCATAGGCTCTACGTTTTCGAATAGTTCTGGTTTAACATCTTTAAGATTTGTTTGATCAATATTAAAAACGTGATACCATTTTGTTATTGGTGTATCTTCTTCTTCATCAAATCTAAAAAATTTAATAGCAGTACCTTTTTCACCTTTAAGAATACGACCACCAAATTTATTAGTTTGTCTTAATGTTATCCAAGTATTTTGTTTATATTTATAATTTTCTAATAATAAAATAAATAAGTTCATACCACTATAAGTAGTTCCTTTTATATTTTTAGGAAAAATACCTACACCATATTCTGAATTACCAGTAAACGGTTTAAACCAATCTTGTTTATCATTTTGCATTAATGCAATAACTTTATTTGCTATTGCTGATGTTTTTTGTAATTCGTATTTATTCATTATTACCTCCAAGTAATTTATGTTAATATCTTATTTAATAATATTCAAAATAAACTGTAAACAATTTATTGACTTTATTTTTTGGCTGATTTATTCTGTTTTTAGGGCATAGTTTCTTATTACCTCCAATTATAAGTCCTTTCAGCTATGCCCTACTAAAAAATGTATAGATCTATAAAGCATTTAAATTTTATTAGAAAACAACCTTGTATAATAAGTGATCAGTTAGATAGCCAAGCCTGTCATATAAGAATATTATCTGATGCTGGTATAGGTTTAAAGCCAAGTGATTTTGCAATACCTATGACTTATTATTATCATAGAATGTCACACGATATTGGTGAGATAAGATTTTTTAAAAAATTTAATATCAATCCCTATGATTTTGCTATATTTTATGCAAAAAACAGTCCTTGTAAAAAAATTACAAGAGAACATTTAGAATACTTAAATGAAAGGAAGAGTATTTATGAGAGGTTATATAAAAATAGATAGAGGTTTACTTCTGCACCCAGCTTTAACTAAGAAAGATAGATCGTTCTGTGAAGTTGGTGCTTTTATTTGGTTATTACTAGAAGCAAGTTTTGCAGATCGTAAATTTAGAATACAAAATCAAGAAATAGATTTAAAAAGAGGTCAACTCTGCCATTCTATTAATTATATGGCTAAAGCATTTAATTGGGATAGATCTAAAGTTCAGCGTTTTTTAAATAGATTAAAAGAAAATAATACGATTACAACAGATACACCAAGTGATACACCAGCTGATATACCAAATATCATTACTATAACTCATTATGATGACTATCAAGATATGCCAAATGATACATCAAGTGATATTAAACATAATAAATTAAATAATAAAGGTAAAGAATATATAAGCGAATTTAATGATTTATGGGGTAAATTAAGAGCTAAAAAAGGCTCTAAAAAGAAAGCACAAGATAAATATTTAAAAATAAGATCTAAAGTTAAAGCTAATACTCTTATTGAAAAATATAATAAACTATGTGATGAAACAAAAGATTTTACATATATTCCGCATTTTATAACTTGGTTAAATGGTGAAAGATATCTTGATGATGATAAAATTGAGACAAAACCAAAAGAAATGACACCAGATCAATATTTTAGAAAAAGATTTGGAGGTGTTCCAGATGGTTATGTAAATGTTGGAAATAATTGGTCAGAAATAGAATATTCAAACGGAACGGATAGAATTATATTTAGTTTAAGAGATGGTGAGAAAATTAATGACTGATTAGAACAAATACAGTACACTTCCAATATGGAAGTTTTAAAGAAAGAAGATCGCAGAAAAATAAAGCCTAAGTTTATAGGCACTAAAGAACAAAAAGCTAAAGGACAAGGCAAAGTCGTGATGATTAATGTTGCTGAGTCTAGTCTAGATATACTGCGATCTAAAAAAGTTTTAAATACTGTTCAATATTATACTGCATTAAGATTTCGCAGATTATGGGAAAAAAGTCGTATTGGAAGTTATACTGCTAACTTTAATTCTATTGGCGGTGGCAACGCTTGGCAATCTATGGCTGAAGATCGAATAGATGCTATATATAAACTAAGTCGCAGTCATACTTGGTTGGGTGATTTTGCATTTCAACTAATGTATAGAGTATGCGTAGAAGATTTTAATTTAAAAGAAATATCAGCTATTTATCAATTTAAAAAAGGTTATGCTGGTGATCGACTTAGAGAAGCTACAGAAGAATTAAAAAAATTCTTTGATCAAGCAATTTAATGTTTGACTTTGTCGTCAGACTATGAGATAAATTGCTATACTACCATTCGTGTAGGTATATATATCATTTAAACGTCATTTTTTAGGGGAGTTCATATGCCATATCATACTATGAAGAAGAAGAAAAAGAAAAAAAATAAGAGAAAATAATGGTTAAGGTAGCGTCGATCACAAATTTAAGAAAGTATTTAAAACCTAGACAACAAAAGACTATGAGAAGTCACGCTAGACACCACAGCCTTAAACATATGAGACAAATGGCAACTGAATTGAAAAAAGGGAGTACATTTGCAACTGCTCATAATAAAGCTATGAGAAAGGTAGGAAAATAATGGCTAAAAAGAAAAGAAGAAAAGCCATAAAAGATAAAAGTACAGGATTACCTAAAGTTTATTTATCTGGTTTAAAAGGATCAAAAAGATCTCGTAGAGCTAGTTTAATTAAACAAGTATCAAATTTATATAGAGCTGGAAAAAGAATTCCTAGAGCTTTATTAAGAGCAAGGACAAAAGCATAATGGTACAAAGGAAACCTTTATCTGCAAGCGTAAAAGCAACTTTAAAAGCTAAAGCAAAAGCGTCTAAAAAATATACATATAGCACACTTGCTAAAGTATATCGTAGAGGACAGGGAGCATTTTTAAGTGGTGGCTCTCGTAGAGTACCGATGGCTGCTTGGAGTATGGGGCGAGTCAATAGCTTTCTAAGGGGATCAAGAAAACACGATTTGGATTTACGCAAGAAGAAGCGTAAATGATTTGGGTTTTATCTACAATGCTATGGTATGAGTCAATGACTCAACCTCAACAATCGGATTATATGTTGCAAACCTTTGAAAACAAAACAGAGTGTCAACAATTTATAAGAGAAAACAAGGTAGAATTAGTTGAACAACTATTAAAAGAAATGAAAAATGTTAACGGCTATAAGCTAAAAACATTTGAGTATTTTTGCAAGGAAGAAAAACTATTAGAAGTATGATAACAACTAAATCAATATGCCAAAAGGTTCATCAAATAAGATAGAATTACCAGAGTTTATTCGATTATCACATTATCGTATTAAACTAATTAAGATTAACAGTCATATTTGCTATGAGATTGGAGAGCAACAAGGCTCTTTTCATTCCAAACAAATGATTATATATCTTGATGAAGATATTATTGAAGAAGGTGGCTCAATTGCAGTTGATCTTGTAAAACACGAATTGATGCACGCAATTTTTTATGTTAGGCAATTAGGCTCTGATGGAAACAAAAATGAAGAAGATATTGTAAATGGTATGGCAACACACTATACTGAGATTGAAAAAAATAACCCAGATTATGTACGATGGAAATTACAAAACTTAAATTAGAAGATATTAAACCATACAATAACAATCCAAGAAAAAAGATTGATATTGAAAAAGTTGCAAAAAGTATTAAAGAATTTGGGTGGCAACAGCCTATTGTAGTTGATAAAAATAATATAATAATTGTTGGACATAGCAGACTTGAAGCGGCAAAAATGCTAAAAGAAAAAACTGCTCCTGTTATAATAGCAGATATGTCAGAGGAAAAAGCTAAAGGTTATAGAATAGCAGATAATAAAACAAATCAATATTCTGAATGGGATTATGAGTTATTACATAATGAGCTTCAAGAGTTAATAGGATTTGAATATGATTTAGATAATCTTGGTTTTAACGATAATGAGCTTGACACAATCTTAAATTGGGAAAATACAGATAGTAAATGGCTTGACGCTAAAGAAGAGTGGAAAGAAATGCCAGAATTTGAACACGACGATTTAGCACCTTACAGACGATTAATTGTAAACTTTGAAAATAAAGATGCTGTTGAAAAATTTTTTAAACTTATAGGTCAAGATTTTACTGATAAAACAAAATTTATAAATATTCCATTAAGACCAAAACAAGTTTTAAAAGATAAGGGGTATGGTACAGAATAACCCACAATTCCCTCTCTATATACCAAGTAAAGGTCGTGCTGATAGCCGACTTACTTCTAAAGCATTAGAAAATATGAATGTGTTCTATCGTATTATAATCGAAGAACAAGAATATGATAAATATGCAGAAGTAATTGATGAAAATAAATTATTAGTTTTAGATAAAACATATCAAGATAATTATAATACTTGTGATAATCTTGGTAATACAAAAAGTAAAGGGCCAGGTGCTGCAAGAAATTTTGCTTGGCAACATTCTATTGACAATGGCTATGATTGGCATTGGGTAATGGACGATAATATAAAATCATTTATTCGATTTAATAAAAATCAAAGAATGAAATGTTTAGATGGTACACCATTTAAAGTAATGGAGGATTTTGTATTAAGATATAAAAATATTGCTATGGCTGGTCCACAATATAGTATGTTTGTTACAGACAGAAATGCAAATAAATTTCCACCATTTGCTGTTAATACTAGGATTTATAGCTGTAATTTAATTCGTAATGATATGCCTTTTAAATGGCGTGGCAGATATAATGAAGATACTGATTTGTCTTTACAAATGTTGAAAGCTGGGTGGTGTACAGTACAATTTAATGCTTTTTTACAAGAAAAAATTACAACACAAGTTATTAAAGGTGGAAACACAGAAGCCTTTTATGATAAAGAAGGTACTATGCCTAAATCTCGTATGCAAGTACAATTACACCCAGATGTCTCTAAAGTAACTTGGAGATTTGGAAGATGGCACCATTATGTTGATTACACAAAATTTAAAAAGAATAATAAATTAATTAAAAAAGAAGATCTTAAATTAACTAATAAGCCTAATGAATATGGCTTAAAACTCAAAAAATTTAATACGCAGTAAGCGGAACTGATACAAACAGTTTAAAAAAGAGGAAAGAATGGCAAGACCAAAGAAACACGATATTGATACAAAGCAGTTACAAAACTTAGCAAGACTTGGTTGCACAAATACTGAAATTGCTGACTTTTTTGGATGTTCAGAAAATACAATAAGACGTTATGGCGAATATCTGACAAAAGGCAGAGCTGAGTGCAAAATGAGATTAAGACAAATGCAATGGCGATCTGCTGAAAAGGGTAATGTAACTATGCAAATATTTTTAGGAAAACAAATGTTAGGTCAAGCTGACAGTCCATTAGATACTGTTAGTGATCAACCTTTACCATTTATAGATTAATTATGGCAAAATACAGAGGACGAGAAGTTAAATTAAATAAACCATTTAGGACACCCGGTAAGAATAAAAAGTTTGGTGTATATGTTAAAGATAGATCTACTGGTAATGTTAAAGTAGTAAGATTTGGTGATCCTACAATGAGAATTAAAAAGAATATTCCAGCAAGACAAAGAAGTTTTATGGCAAGAATGGGTGGTGTATTAAAACAAGTTAAGGGGCAAAAAAACTTATCACCTGCCTATTGGTCGATACAGGCTTGGAAAAAATCTTTTAAACTATGACAGATAATCAAAAGATAATGCAATGGCTAAATCAAACAGTTAATAGTTTAAAGCCAAACGAAGAAAAAGAATATTTGTTTAGTAGCGATTATGCTGGTAGAAAAGTTAATATAAGAATTAAAATAGATGCCATTAACAAGCCCACAGAAACAAGTAGTCGAATCAAAAGCTAGATTTAAAGTATTAGTTACAGGCAGAAGATTTGGAAAAACACATTTAGCAATAAGACAATTAATTAAATATGCTTCTGAGCCAAATAAAAGAGTTTGGTTTGTTTGTCCTACATATAGACAAGCTAAACAAGTATGCTGGGCGGCATTAAAAGACAGATTATTAAATCTAAATTGGATTAAAAAAACAAACGAAAGTGATCTATCTATTAATTTAATAAATGGATCTATTATAGCTTTACGAGGTGCAGATAGATCCTATGATAGCTTAAGGGGTGTTGGCTTAGATTATCTTGTAATGGACGAGTTTGCAGATATAGCAAGTGAAGCGTGGTTTGAAGTATTAAGAGCAACTTTATCTGATCGTAAAGGCGGTGCAATGTTTACAGGCACACCGAGAGGATATGGTAACTGGGCTTATGATTTATATTGTAAAGGTGCTGAAGATAATGACTGGGACAGCTTTCAGTTTACTACTTTAGATGGTGGACAGGTAGATGATGATGAAATTGAACAAGCTAAAGCTGATCTTGATGAAAGAACATTTAGACAAGAATATTTAGCAACTTTTGAAACTTATGCTGGATCTATCTATTATAACTTTGATAGAGAGCAGAACGTAAAGAGATTAAAGATTGATGAGACTGCTATTCATATTGGTATGGATTTTAACATTGATCCAATGAGTGCCGCAGTATTTCAACTGAATCAAAATACAATTAATTTTATTGATGAGATAGTTATATATTCATCAAATACAGACGAGTTGGTTAAGGAAATTAAAACAAGATATTCTAACCGACAGATAATAGTTTATCCAGATCCAGCTTGTAGGCAAAGAAAAACCTCTGCTGGTGGAAAGACTGATTTAAACATATTACAAAACGCTGGATTGACAGTAAGAGTTAAAAATGCACACCCTCAAGTAAGGGACAGGATTAACGCTGTTAATTCACGATTAAAGAATACAAACGATCAAAGAATGATGTTTATAGATCCAAAATGTAAGAACATCATTAGAGGATTGGAAAGACACCTTTATAAAGAGGGAACTACGCAACCTGATAAGGATAGCGGATTTGACCATATGAACGATGCCATAGGCTATGCGGTAGATTATTTGTTCCCTATAAGAAAACAATACACAAAACAATTACCTCAAAGATGGAGCGTTAAATAATGTACATAATGAATCAAAATATGGATTCCTTAATTCGAGACAAAGAATTTATGGAAAACCGACACGATAACTATGATCTGATGATCCCTAGATGGAATTTTTATTTAAGATCATACTTAGGTGGAGATGAATACCGATCTGGTGGCTTCTTACACGAATACGCATTGGAACTAGATTTAGAATATCAAAATAGAATTAATTATACACCAATAGACAACCATTGTAGAAATATCATAAGTATTTACTCAAGTTTTCTATTTAGAGTACCACCAACAAGAGAATATGGCGTATTGGAGAGTGATCCTAGTTTAGAATCATTCTTAAGTGATACAGACCTTGATGGACAGAATTTTAATGCGTTTATGAAGAACGCACAAACTTACGCTGGTGTTTATGGGAATGTATGGATATTTGTAGATAAACCAGAAAGCAACGCACAAACTAGAGCAGAAGAACTTAATCAAGACATAAGACCTTATCTAACAATGGTAACGCCAGATAATGTTATGGATTGGCACTATGTAAGAGCCGCAAGTGGTCGTTATGTATTGGATTATATTAAAGTTAGAGAAGAAACTACATCTGATGGATCGTATTTTAGAATATGGACACCTAACGATATTTCTTATGTATTCGTACCAGAAAGAGGCAAGATAAAAGTTATTGAGGTTAAGCCTAACCAATTAGGAACTATACCAGCTATTTGCCTGTATAATAAAAGATCACCACGACAAGGTGTAGGGATTAGTGATTTGACAGATGTTGCATTATTGCAACAGTCTATATACAACGAGTTATCTGAGATGGAACAACTTATCAGATTATCCAATCACCCCAGCTTAGTTAAAACTCAAGGTGTAGAGGCTTCTGCTGGTGCTGGTGCAATTATATCAATGCCAGATGACTTAGATAGTGGATTGAAACCTTTTCTATTACAGCCAAGCGGATCTAACTTAAGTGAGATTAGATCATCTATTGAACAGAAAATTGAGATGATAGATAGAGCAACCCATATGTCTGGTGTAAGACAAACTAAAACCCAAGTACAATCTGGAATTGCTTTACAGACTGAGTTTGAAAACCTTAACTCTACATTAAGTGAAAAAGCTGACTTATTAGAAAACGCTGAAGAACAAATATGGAGCTTATGGGCTAGATGGCAAGGTAAGTCGTTTGATGGTGTTATTAATTACCCAGATAGCTTTAACCTTAGAGATTATGCTTCTGATCTTGCATACTTACAACAAGCTAAAGCAAGTGGAGTTAGATCAAGCACATTCCAAAAAGAGATTGATAAACAAATTGTAGGTGCTGTTATTGATGATGACGCTGTTATCAGTACGATTAATGACGAGATCACAGCACAGTCAGAAGTGGGAGTATTTGAAACAGCACAAACGCAAGCTGAAGTAGCAGAAGAAGAATAATGAAAATATCGGAAGATACTACTCTATCTATGCCAATTCGTAATATGGCTATGATATTATTTTTTGCTTGTTCTGGTGTTTTGTTTGGAATTGGTGTTATTGAAAGATTAAACATTATAGAGACTGAATTACAGTTAATGAATCAAGATTTACTTGAGGCTTCAACACAAAAGCCTATTGATCAAGAGCAGTTTATGTTGTTGGAGTTTTTATCAAGTAATCAAGAAAAGATTAAAGACAACGTTGAAGATGAACTTCCTCGTATTACTGCATTAGATTTACAAGTACAGTTCTTAGAAGAACGTATAATAGATTTAGAAACATTAGTAGATAAGTTAAGAGGAAATGGAACTCACTAATGATAGAAACTGTTGTTGCTTTATGTCTTATGCTTAATAATAAACTTGTTGAACAATCATTCAAAGAAGATATTGGTCAATGCCTTATGGATAAGCGTGTAGCTACACGATCTATTGGAGAAGAACAAGATGGTGTGACTATGAGTTGCGATATCGTTGAAGCTGAGACTGAAGTAGATATGGGAAGAAAGCGTATTATTAAAATCGTTGAATAGGGGGAGCTATGCAATGTAAAAACTGCGAACACGAGTGTCATTGTGGAAACAATGGACAATGTGCTATATGTAAATGTTCTAACTGCGAACATAACGCATTAGACGAATTTTGGAAAAGAAATGCGGAAGATAAAGAATTACACGAGCCACATAAAGACTGAGAAGGGAACTTCACAAGGTAGAAACCCTATAAAGTCTACTATGAATAAATCTAAAAGAAGATCATATAAAAAATACAGAGGACAAGGCAAAAGAAGATAATGGCTGATAAGATAGAAGATTTAGCACAGTTGAGAGAAAACCTTGTAGATGATATTGAACTTAGACATACGAATAGATTAAATATAGCTCTTGAAAACTTAGAAAGAGATGTTGTTAAAATAGCAAACGAACTACCAACTAAACAAGGTAAACTGTTTGAAGCACGATTGGCTGTTGAGATAAGACCAAAGCTAAGACAAGCCATTGATGAACACTACACTCTATGGGCTGATGGTACTGTTAGAGAATACGATAAGGTTGCAAAACAAGTCGTGGATAATATGAAAGTGCTACCAATACCAGCTAGATTTAAAACTCTTACTGAAGTTGATATAGAAACGATAACAAACCTTAAAAGACTAAAATTTACAGGCTTTACAAACATTGGAACAGAAACAGTAAACGCTTTAGCTGATAATGTTTATTCCTCGACAATAATTGGAAAACCAATTAATGATATGGTTAAGTCACTTCAACAAAGAATAAACGGAGTTTATATCAAAGCTGATGTTGATGAGATAAATGAATTAGTAGAGTTTGTTGCTTCTACAACAGATGAGGTAGCAAAGGCGAAGGCGATAGAAAGATTACACACCTTTTATGGTGCAGATCGTGTTGGAAATAATATGAGAAGATATGCTAAACAATTAGCACACGATAGTTTAATGGAATTTGATGGACAGTTTACTAAAGCAAAAGCAGAAGAAGCTGGTCTGACAAACTTTCTTTATTATGGAGATATAATTGGTGATAGTAGACCATTTTGTATAGCTAATAGAGGAAAGATATTTTCAGAGGAAGAACTTAGAGATAAGTGGTCATCTGAGATTTGGAAAGGTAAATCAACAACCGATCCATTTACAAGTAGAGGTGGATATAATTGCCGACACCATCTACAACCGACTGATCCAAGTTGGTATAATGAAAATGGCGATCTTATAATATAGGAGAAACTACTATGGCTGACGAGCAAAAAACGGAGATTGAGAATACTGAATCTCTAGAAACAAAACAGGAAGTCGAACAACAAGAGCCAATGATTGCACAAAGCGAGTTGGATAAAATTCTTGAAAAAAGACTAGCAAGGGAAAGAGCTAAATTTGAAAAGAAATTTTCTGGTATTGATCCCGATGAAGCAAGAAAACTCTTAGAAGAAAAAGAAGCTAAGGAGTTGGATATGCAAAAACAACGAGGTGAATTTGATAAAGTATTGAAAGAAACAGTATCTAAAAAAGACGCTGTTATTTCACAATACCAAGCCGAGTTACAAAAAGTAAGAATTGATGACGCATTGATTAAAGTAGCAAGTGAACAACAAGCTATTAAACCAGAGCAAGTCGTTAATTTACTTAAAAACAAAGTCCAATTAGGAGATGATGGTAAACCAGAAATTATTGGTGATAATAATGCCCCAATATATAACGATAAAGGTGAGCCATTGAGTATAAAAGAATATGTTGGACAGTTTTTAGATGACAACCCTCATTTTAAAGTTGCAACACCTAGTGGTGCTGGATCTAGATCGAGTGTTGGTGGTGATACGCCCAAACCTTTGAACTTGGCGGAACTAAATATGAATAATCCAGAAGATAAAGCAAAATATGCTGAATATCGTAAGGAAAAATTATTAAAAAATTATTAACTTATAAACCATAAAGGAGAAATATTATGGCTAACGAATCAACAACGTCTACATTAGACGATTTGATCTCGCCTATGGTTGCAGAAGCTCTATTTGTAGCATCTGAAACTTCAATTATGCGAGGTCTTGTAAGAAACTACACAATGCCTAAAAATTCAGGCAAGGTACTACAAGTGCCAATTTACCCAACTGTAAGTGCGGCGGCTGTTGCAGAAGCAACTGACCTAAGTAACACAGCAGTATCAACTTCAAAAGCTGATCTAACTGTGTCTGAAGTTGGAATTATGACAACTGTAACAGATATGGCTTTAAACGTATCTGAATCAGATGTTGTAAGGGATCTAGGAAAATTATTTGGTGAAGCTATCGCTAAAAAAATTGACACTGATCTAACTGCTTTATTTGATGGCTTTTCAACTTCGGTCGGTGCGGCTGATGCGGCATTAACAGTAGCAAAAGTTTTCGAAGCTGTTTCAAAACTAAAACAAGCGGCAGTACCAAGTAACGATATGTCTTTGGTACTACACCCAGCGATTGCTTATGACTTAAAAGCTAATATGACAAATACATTTGCAAACCCTAACCCAACTGATCTTGCTAACGAAGCATTAAGAACTGGTTATGTAGGACAACTTGCTGGTGTAAGTGTTTATGAAACTTCTAATATGGCTAACACTGGTACTACTGGTGACTATAAAGGTGGTTTATTCCATAAAGACGCATTAGGAATTGCTATGCTTCAAGACCTTAAAATTGAAACTCAAAGAGATGCTTCAATTAGAGGAACTGAAATTGTTGCCACTGCCGTTTTCGGTGTTGGTGAGCTACACGATTCATATGGAGTTGAAGTATTAGCTGACTCAAGCATACTTTAATCTTTATAGGATTAACGTTAAAAGGGGGGGGATTTTTCCCCCCTCTAATTATTTACAAGGAATTTTATTATGGCATTTGCGGCACGCACAGATTTAATTACATATCAGCCAGATATTGGTGATATGGGACTTAGTACAGCACAGCTTGATACTTATGTAACCCAAGCAATAGCAGATGTACAAAGAGATATTAGAAACAAATGGTGGTCAGTTTATCACAGCAATCAATCAAGAAACAGAAGCTATGCTGGTGGTATAGAAATTGATCTAACTTTACTTACTGATTCACAATGGACAAGAGCAACAGTTTATAGATGTTTGGGATATTATGTTTGTCCATCATTAACAAAATTTAACGCTACTGGTGACGAAGATCGTTTCCAACAAATGGGTATTTTTTATCGAGAAAGATATGAAGATGAATTTGCAGATATTTTACGAGATGGTGTTGAATATGACGCTAATGATGATAGCACAATATCTGACGCTGAAAAGGTTGCAGTTCATTCACTAAGATTGGTTAGATAATGGTTACATTAAATCTACAAGTTAAAGTTACATCAGTTAAAGGAGCATTAGATCAGATTAAAAGAAAGATCCCTAGTGCTAGTCGAAAAGCTATGGCTTTGACTGCAACTTTTATAC
>BCSF01000173.1_pt1 | contig 30037 bp, 49 predicted proteins | sample 1016431 | NCBI WGS metagenome assembly BCSF01 (sample SAMD00045685;SAMD00045686;SAMD00045687;SAMD00045688;SAMD00045689;SAMD00045690;SAMD00045691;SAMD00045692;SAMD00045684;SAMD00045690;SAMD00045691;SAMD00045692;SAMD00045684;SAMD00045685;SAMD00045686;SAMD00045687;SAMD00045688;SAMD00045689, study... | reverse complement strand
GTCTTGGTGAGATCATCCTTGACGATCAACTGCGTGGTGCTGACGCTAACCCTGCTGGTGCCAATGCTTATCCTATCGTTTCTCTCACTTGGATCCTTGCGTATCCTGAGTATGAGAAGAACGAAAATGTGAAGACCATGCTTCGTTATATGCTGACGCCTACTCAACAGCAGAAGGCAGACGCTCTTGGTTATGTCCCTCTTCCCGAGGGTCTGCGTCAGAAAGCACTCTCTGCTGTCGAAACGCTTAAGTGATAACGTATACATAGTATACAACTAAAGAGACCCTCAGGGGTCTCTTTTTGTTTGAGGTATACTTATGAATGTATATGTAAACTTAAAACCGAATAACTATGACGGTGAGTCTGACCTCTTGACAGTAGAAGTCCCATCATCTTATACTGATGAACTTCTGCGGCATGTTAGACCTATCGCAGAACAAAAGAATATCGATGAATCAAAAATCCTTAAGGATATTATTAAGGAAGCAGTATTAGAAATTGAAAGGAGGAGTTATGAGCGTAAGAGTCGTAAGAACAAGAAACGGTGAAGACGTTATCTGTGACATTCGAGAGATCTCAGCGAAAGATGATGACTCTGGAAAGATTCTCGGATATCAACTGATTCATCCATACACAGTTTGGATTTCTGAAGGGATGTCCGCAGAAGATAATGATGGTAACATCCATAAACTCAGCAATCCTGAGATCACAATGGAACCCTATGTACCTCTTGCAAAAGAGCAAAAGATCATTATCCGATATGATGAAGTCATCAGTGCATATGAAACTCACGATGATGTCTTAGAAAAATACACTCAACTTGTAGGAGCAACACATGGAATCGAATCTGAAAATCCTTCTGATGACGAACAGGAGTGAGTACCTAATCGGTAACGTCACTGAACTGGACGAAGAACCGTCTATTTTGATTGAAAAATGTTTTCAGATCAAACCCGATGGGACTCTTGAGGCATTCCCTGCCTTTGCATCACAGCGTGATTTGTTCTTGACATCTGAGTCAGTTTTGACTATAGTGGATCCGACAGAGCAAATCGCAGAGGAGTACAAAGCAGCGAATGAGTAGGTTCTACACCAACGTACAACTTGCAGGAAATGTAATCCTTTACCGTGGGTATGAGAATGGACAGCGAGTCCAGTCTCGTACCCATTTTAGTCCAACCCTATTTGTTACTTCAAATAAAGAGGAGAAGTATAAGACACTGGAGGGTGATAACGTTCGTCCTGTTAAGTTTGAGTCTGCTCGTGAAGCACGAGAGTTCATTGCTAAGTATGACGGTGTTGAAGGGTTCAAAGTTCATGGGTATGAACGATTTGTATATCAGTTCATCTCACAGGAATATCCTGACGAAGTTGAATATGATATTAAGAAGATGAAAATCTTTGCAATGGACATTGAGGTCCAGTGCGAGAATGGATTTCCTAATGTAGAGGAAGCAGCAGAAGAAATGCTGTCAATCACCATCAAAGATATGGTGACAAAGCAATATTACTGTTGGGCAACTCGTGAGTTTGAAGCACCTGAAGGTGTAGAGACTCACATCTTTTGGACTGAGAATGAGATGCTCAATCATTTTCTTGGTTGGTGGGTTGATAATACTCCAGATATTTTGACGGGTTGGAATGTGAATCTGTATGACGTTCCATACATTGCTCGTCGTGTAAATCGTGTTCTGGGTGAGAAATGGATGAAGAGTCTTTCTCCCTGGAATCGTGCAAATGAGAGGGAAGTCTATGTCCAAGGGCGTAAAAATTATGCTTACGATATCTCTGGTGTCAATATTCTTGACTATCTGGATCTATATCGAAAGTTTACATACTCAAATCAAGAGTCTTACAGACTTGACCATATCGCTTTCGTCGAACTGGGGCAGCGAAAAGTTGATCACTCTGAATACGAAAACTTTAAGGACTTCTACACCTCCGATTGGCAGAAGTTCATGGAGTACAACATCCAAGACGTTGAACTGATTGACCGATTGGAAGATAAGATGAAGTTGCTTGAACTAGCAATCACGATGTCTTATGATGCAAAGGTGAACTTTGAAGATGTGTATAGTCAAGTCCGTATGTGGGACACGATGATCTACAACTATCTTAGTGATCGCAATATTGTTGTTCCCCCACGTCAAGGAGCGAAAAAAGATGAGAAGTACGCAGGAGCGTATGTCAAGGAACCGATTCCTGGCAAATACGATTGGGTTGTATCTTTTGACCTTAACAGTCTGTATCCTCACCTTATCATGCAGTACAACATCTCACCAGAGACCCTTGTGGAATCAAGACACCCAACGGCTACAGTTGAGAAGATACTTGGAGAGTCGCTAGATATCAAAGGAGACTATTGCGTTTGTGCGAACGGTGCTCAGTACCGTAAAGACGTTCACGGTTTCCTGCCAGAGATGATGCAGAAGATTTACGATGAACGAACCATTTATAAGAAAAGGATGCTTGCCGCTAAGCAGTCCCTGGAACATGCCAAGACACCTGCAGAGACCACATCACTTCAAAAGGATATCTCCAAGTTCAACAATATCCAAATGGCAAGAAAGATCCAACTCAACTCTGCCTATGGTGCCATTGGAAACCAATACTTCCGATATTACAATCTGGCAAATGCTGAGGCGATCACTCTCTCGGGTCAAGTCTCGATTCGTTGGATCGAAGGAAAAGTAAATAGTTATTTGAATAAACTACTCAAAACGGAGGACCATGATTATGTTATTGCCAGTGATACTGACAGCATCTATATCTGTCTTGATCTACTCGTTCGCCATGTATTTGATGTACAAAGTGTTTCTGCAGAGAGGGTCGTTGACTTCCTCGATGCAGCCTGTAAGGATCGAATCGAACCATTCATTGAACGATCGTATCAGGAACTAGCAGATTACGTCGGTGCCTATGAACAGAAGATGTTCATGAAGCGAGAGAACATCGCTAACAAAGGCATCTGGACTGCTAAGAAACGATACATCCTCAACGTCTGGGACAGCGAGGGTGTTCGTTATGAAAAACCTAAACTTAAGATCATGGGTTTGGAGGCAGTTAAGTCCTCTACACCTGCTGCATGTCGCACTGCTATTAAGGAATGTATGCAGGTGATCATGAACAAAGATGAGGAAGCAGCACAGAAGTTTATTGCTGATTTCCGAGAAGAGTTTTCATCGTTGCCAGTTGAAGATATTTCATTCCCACGAGGATGTAATGGGATAAATAAATGGTCCAACCCCGCAACGATCTATAGTAAAGGCACTCCTATTCATGTGCGTGGTGCGTTGCTGTACAACTTCTATAATAAGAAGAATAAACTTACTCACAAGTATCCATTGATTCAAGACGGTGAGAAAATCAAGTTTGTCTATCTGAAAACCCCAAACAAAATCAACGAGAATGTGATCAGTTATCTGGGCACATTCCCGAGAGAGTTTGGTCTTGACAAACAGGTAGACTATGATCTACAATTCTCAAAGAGTTTCCTTGAACCTATCAAAGTTATTATGGATACGATTGGTTGGCAACCTGAAAAAGTAGCATCACTGGAGTTCCTATTCGGATGAAGAGAACAAGATTTGTAGTTTCGTATCAAAAAGCATTTGGTTTTTCTGCAAGAGAAGAAAAATGTTTTAATGATCTACAAGACGCACAATGGTTTGAGCGTGCCATGAAACGCTCTAATCACATCACAACATTATTGGAGGTTAAGGAGTGAATTTTTTAAAAGATGTAGCAAAGGAGATTGGCAATGAATATGCAGGACTTGTTAGCGATGGTGTTGCTGCGGGAGATACCAGTGGTTTCATTGATACTGGCAGTTACATCTTTAATGCTTTGGTATCTGGCTCAATCTACGGTGGCGTCCCTGGAAACAAGATTACCGCTATTGCAGGAGAGTCGTCTACTGGCAAGACTTTCTTTTGCCTTGGGATTGTCCAGCATTTTCTCGACAGCAATCCTGACGCTGGCGTAATCTACTTTGAGTCTGAGTCTGCTATCTCTAAGCAGATGATCGAAGATCGTGGTATTGCATCTGATCGCATGATGATCGTACCTGTATCTACTATTGAAGAGTTCCGAACTCAGTCCTGTCGTATCCTGGACAAGTACATGGAGCAAGACGCTGCTGATCGTAAACCCCTGATGTTTGTCCTAGACTCTCTAGGTATGCTTGCCAGCAACAAAGAGGTTGAAGATGTTGCGAACGATAAGCAGGTTCGTGACATGACTAAGAGTCAGTTGATCAAAGGTGCATTCCGTGTGCTCACTCTGAAACTGGGTAAGGCAAACGTTCCTATGCTGGTCACTAACCATACCTATGATGTCATCGGTGCTTACATGCCGACGAAAGAAATGGGAGGTGGTTCTGGTCTGAAGTATGCATCTTCTACTATCATCTATCTTTCTAAGAAGAAAGAGAAAGATGGCACTGAGGTTGTAGGTAATATTATTAAGTGTAAGGCACACAAGTCTCGTCTCACCAAGGAGAACTCACAAGTTGAAACTCGTCTTTATTACGACCGTGGACTTGACCGCTATTACGGACTATTGGAACTGGGTGAGAAGTACGGAGTCTTCACCAAGCGGGGGAATAGGATCGTTGTTGGTGAATCTGCTATTTACCCTAAGTCTATTCTCGCTGATCCCGAGAAATACTTCACGCCCGAAGTGATGGAAGCACTTGACGAAGCAGCAAAACAGGAGTTTCGTTATGGCAACTAATCCTTTGCAAAACTCTCTAACAGATTTTATCAAACCCTGTGAGAAACTCACAGATTATATTAAAACGTATGATAACGTCTGTGATGAAAGTTTTTGTCAACTGATTGTTGATTCATTTGAATCCGAACAAGAGAATCAAACATTCATCAACAGAAAAAAGAGACCTACTTTTACTGAGATGAATATCTCTCAGCAATATGCGAAGAAGAACCCTACTTGGATGGGTATCCAAAAACAAGTTCAGTCTGTATTCATTGAATACGTCAGTAAGTACATGGAGGAACTTGATCTTGCTCCAGACTTCCCAGCAAAATATGTGTTTGAGGAGTATAGAGTAAAACGCTATCGCTCAAAATCAGATGATGAGTTTGCAGATCATGTTGATGTTGGAGATTACAACTCTGCCCGTCGTTTCCTAGTCTGCTTTCTTTATTTGAATGATGTTGAGGCGGGTGGAGAAACATCTTTCCCAAAACTTTCGTATTCGGTGACGCCAAAACGTGCTAGAATGTTGATCTTCCCACCAAACTGGATGTATCGTCATGCTGGTCGTCCTGTAACTGAGGGTAAAAAGTACATCCTTGGAACCTATTTGCAATACCTATGAATCTAGAAGTTACTATTCTCAGCAACCTTGTGTACAACGAAGAGTATGCACGCAAGGTGTTGCCATTTCTTAGGCAAGACTATTTTACTGCAAGAGAATATAAGGTAATCTTTCTTGAGATTCAAGAGTATATTAGTCAGTATGATGCAATGCCCTCTCTCAATGCTATTGGTATTGAGTGTCAAGAAAGAACTGACCTTACCGAGGATCAGTTTAAAGAAGTTATCGGAGTATTAAATGTCCTTTCCAATGATCCCTCAGACTTTGATTGGCTCCTTGATACTACGGAGAAGTGGTGTCAGGAGCGTGCGATCTACTTATCTCTTATGGAATCTGTCAAGATTGCTGACGGGCAGGATTCCAAGAGGGATAAAGGTGCTATTCCTCAGATTCTTTCGGAGGCACTTGGTGTATCCTTTGACCAACACGTAGGACACGATTATGTCACAGATGCAGAAGCACGGTACGATTTCTACCATCGGAAGGAAGATAAGATCCCGTTTGACCTGTCGTTCTTCAATAAGATTACGAAGGGCGGTCTTCCTAACAAAACTCTCAATATCGCACTCGCTGGTACTGGGGTGGGCAAGTCTTTGTTTATGTGTCACTGTGCCGCTGCGTCACTCCTTCAAGGTAAGAACGTCCTTTATATCACGATGGAGATGGCGGAGGAGAAAATCGCTGAACGTATTGACGCAAATCTTCTCAACGTCCCGATTCAGCAACTTGGAGATCTTCCGAAGATAATGTTTGAGAAGAAGATTGCAAACCTTTCAAAGAAGACACAAGGCAAACTAATTATTAAAGAATACCCAACTGCCTCTGCACATGTCGGTCACTTTAAATCTCTTGTTAGTGATCTTGCTCTTAAGCGGTCTATTAGACCCGATATTATCTTCGTGGATTACCTTAACATTTGTGCGTCCCAAAGATATAAAGGCAGCATTGTCAACTCCTACACATACGTCAAAGCAATCGCAGAGGAACTTAGGGGTTTTGCTTGCGAGTGTAACGTTCCTATCATCTCTGCTACACAGACCACTCGTTCAGGTTATGGTAGCACTGATGTTGACCTTACTGATACTAGTGAATCCTTCGGTCTTCCTGCTACTGCTGATCTTATGTTTGCCCTTATTAGCACGGAGGAGCTTGAGGGTATGAATCAGATCATGGTCAAGCAGTTGAAGAATAGATACAATGATATTGCTTCAAACAAACGATTCTGTGTAGGTATTGACAGAGCGAAGATGAGGTTGTATGATGTTGAGGAGTCTGCACAAGATGATATTATTGACTCTGGTCAAGGATCTGAAAGTCAGCAGATTGATTTAGTTCAAAAGTTCACCGCAAAGAAAACGTTCCAAGATCTTAAGTATGATTGATTTTCTAAAGTATGCCAAGTTCGTCAATGAAGTTACCTCGCAAGAAAGCAAAAGCTATCCTAGTTTTGCCTCGCGTGTCCATGATCTCGCGGAAGACGGTGTTTACACCGAGCGACTGCTTACTGCTGCTGTAGGTCTCTGTGCAGAGTCTGGTGAGTTTACCGAGATTGTAAAGAAGATGGTCTTCCAAGGTAAACCTGCCAATGAAGATAACTTCTATCACATGAAGCGTGAGTTGGGTGATATCATGTGGTATTTCATGCAAGCATGTATGGCACTCGATGTTTCACCTGAAGAGATCATTGAGATGAATGTTGAGAAACTGAAGTCTCGTTATCCTGGTGGTGAGTTTGATGTTCACTATTCCGAGAATCGTAAAGCAGGAGATCTGTGATAAAAAATATTTGGTTTAGGTTATTTTACGACTTCAGATTCTATCACAACATATACACTGATCTAGAACGTCAAAATATCCTAGAAAAATCAAAGCAATATTTACAGGATTGGAATGACATTGGTGTCCCAGGACTTCAAACACCTCCAAATATACACAGAGAAGTTGATCTATCTAAACTATTTTCAGTCTGTGGAATGGATAGGAAGATTGAACGTTGTTGGTTAAACTACACCAGAAAAGGATTTCCAGATCACTATTGCTGGCACACCCATCCTCATAGATATACATGTGTGTATTATTTTGATGATGGACCGAAAACAGTATTCAAAGGTATACGAAAAGATTTTCAAATCGATGTCCCAAAAAATACACTAGTTGTGTTTCCAGCACATATATTTCATTCTGCACCAGTGCATGATGAAAATGAACGATACACTATAGCTTTTGACTATGACTAAGAAAACAAAGACCATTGGTAGTGATACTTGGGAGTGGGAAGAAACTCCTGAAGCAAAGGCAGCGATTGCTAAACTGCATAAAACTATTAGTGAACTAGAAAAGAAAGCACCTGATTATGGCGTTGGTAAATGAGTGAAGTCCATACTGAGTATTTGTTTCCCACCCCAATGTGGTGGGCAGATTTAGATCTTGATAACCGTGAACTAGAAACTCACTGTTATCAACTAAAAAAAGAATGCTCAGATGGTAGAATCTACAGTAACAGAGGAGGATATCAGTCAACAGACTTACCTTATAATACTCCATTGAATAATCTATTGGATTCTATTCTTGATGTAACCAATCTAATCTTTCGAGATACTTATGCATTAAAGGATTCAAATCATAGAACATTTATTTCAAACTACTGGATTAATATCAATGGCAAAGATCATTGGAATATAAAACATATACACCCCAAGAGTTTTTTATCTGGTGTGTATTATGTAAAGGCAAAAAATACTCCAGAGCAAGGAAATATTGAGTTTCACCGCTCCGAACAAGAGTCTTTTATACTTAATGGATTTCCAATAAAGGTTTCTGATCATATGTCTTTTCCTCCTATGGAGGGTAGGTTGATGTTATTTCCTTCATATCTTCCTCATGCAGTTACAACTAATAATCTAGATAATGATAGAATCTCGATCTCCTTCAATATTATTTTAAGTGAAGATGACTGATTACAAAGTACATAAGTCTCAACTAATCATCAACAATAAAGATGAAATGATTAGACTGATACATCAAGCACATAATGTTCATCAAAGTATTTTTGATGGTAGAGATTCTACTTGGTCTTATAGTCTGTATAATTTCTTCGCACTAACATCGCCAAACTTAATCTTCAAGGAACTATTCTTTGAGTTAAAGGATATCATTCATGATTATGTCCCTGAAAAACACAAGTGGGTGCAGTGTTGGTTAAACTATCACACCCCAGATACAGTTCTAGATTGGCATAATCATGAATGGAAATACCATGGATACATATGCATAGATCCTCAAAATACAAAAACTGTATTTGAAGACTATGAAATAAAAAACGAAGTTGGTAACATCTATATTGGTCCTGGATACAGGCAACATAAAGTTGTTGTTGAAGACAACTTTTATAAACCAAGGATAACATTAGGATTTGACGTTTGTGTTGATCCTATGGACAGTCAACAAATGCTCTCTTTGATACCTATTTAAAATGATTGGAAATCTTGAACCAGAAGAACACGTTATGGATGGTCGAACTTTTACTCAAGAAGATCTCTGGATTGCTATGTCAACTCTTGGATGGAATGTATCTCAAGATGACATTGCTATTGAGATCGGAGGAACATCGGTATCTGGTATTGATGTTGGTGAGGAGTATAACAAAAAGTGGCAATCGCCTCTTGGTACTCGCAAATACAACAAAGATGCCTTTATAATTATTAAGAACAAATCACGTACACCCTTTACCCCCTCAGTTAACGATGACCCAGAAAGAAAAGGACATCATTGTGGAGATGCAAGTTGAGCAAGTCTGCAAAATCTATGGAGAACAATGCAGATGGTATAGACAAACCATCCCAAACAAAGACGGATCCCCAGAAGAATACATCATCATACATTACCCCAGTCCTAATGTTACTGGGAGTAATAACAGCGACTCTTAGTGTAATCGTTGCTGGATACATACATGGGAACATGCACATAGAAGCAGTTTATCACTCACTTACTAACTTCACATGAACTTAGATCTCCAAGAAGTCGATCACATCCTTAGGGCATTGGAAACAATGTCTTCCTATGAACAAGCACGAGCAAGAGAAGGAATCCAACCAGGAGTAGTAGATCAACTACGCTTGGTTCAAAAACTGCAAGACTATAGAGTTCGTCTTACATAATAAATAATGTTGACGATCCAATAAACTAGAATGGCACAAGGCAGAGGCGTACAACTAGAATGGGCGATTGTCTTTGAATCTTTGATGCGAGCAGGTACTCCTATTCAGGAAATACAAGACAGAGCAGCAAAGCATTCAAACCTCAAAGAGTATACTGGAACAGTTGGTGCTCAAGCAAAGCAGTGTGTCGATCTAGTTCAGAAAAAAGATCCTAGTTTGTTAGCAGGTGCTTTTCACAGTGACGAACTAGGTATTGAAGGTGACCCAGAACCAAAGACCGATGTCGTTTTTCAAAAGAATGGCAGGAACGTTGTAAGATGTTCAGTTAAAATGAAAGGACCTATTCAGTTATCAAGTGCTGAAGGTCCTAGTACAGCAAGAGCAATGGCAGCAACTGCTGCTATGTGTCCTGGCAGAAGAGGACAAAACTTAGCAAAGTTGATTGATGATATTTCAAAGACACCAACTAAACTGCTAACTGAAAAAAACTTAGCAAAAGCAACTGAGCGTAAACCTAATCAAGTTAAAGACTTAGTTGATGCTAGTGGTCGTATTAAAGACGATAAAAACTATAAGACCTGGCTAGCAAACAATAAACCTAAACTGATTAAAGATTTATTTGATTATCTAGAAGAAGATCCTGCATTCCTGTATTGTCTGATTGAGGAAACACTTACAGGTAAAAACTATTTCAAAAATAATACTAATGCGGTATCAAACTACATGTTATCACCCTCGTTCTTCGGACAGATTGATGATGCATATATTAGAAAGATGGTGAAGAAGACAAAGATTGATATTCGTGCCAAGTCAAGAGACGGCATTTCAAGTGTCGCTTTCCGATTCGACGTTAGACAGTAACGAAACCGTCCCCAACCATGTGTGACTCCACTTTATCATGCTATAATAATGGCATAGACACGGACGGAATGCCAAACAAACACCTTGAGCACCTGGAAGACTCCATCTTTGATGGTCGTCGTGTAGCACTGAGTGCCTTGAAGGAAGTGATGACTGTCAATCAGGTCAGCACGAAGTGGGACGGTGCTCCTGCTATTGTGTTTGGTACTAATCCAGAGAACGGTATGTTCTTTGTTGGTACTAAGTCTGTATTCAACAAACGTCAAGTCAAAATCAACTACACCTATGAGGACATTGCGAAGAATCATCAAGGGCACGTTGCTGATATCCTTAAGTTATGTCTTCGCTATCTTCCTCATATCGATGGTATTGTCCAAGCTGATTGGATCGGTGTCGGTGGGGGGTCTGTTTATCGCCCTAATACTGTGGAGTATCGCTTTCCCACTCCGATTGGTCAACAGATTGTTCTAGCACCTCACACTTCTTATACTGAAGTTTCACCTAATGCAGAAGCAAAGATTGGTGTCACTCTGCAGTCAACCAACTATGCTCGATTTATCGACACCCAGGATGCTGAGATTGGTAGTCGTAAGCATTGCCTAAAACTTGCTGCCGAGATTGTTGCTCTGATTCCTTTCTGCAAAGTTTCAAAGAACATATATTGTCGTTCGTATTGCAGACAGTTGGTGAATAAGTTTATTCGTATGGGTAAGATTCCCGATGCAGATTTTATGCATAATATCTTGGAAGCTAAATATAAGGGAGAAGTCAATGTGACTACCTTCAAGGTGTGGCATAAACTCTTTCAACTGAAACAGCGTCTACTCGATGCGATTGTTGTAAATGGAACTGTTGAATGCTACATCGATGGAGAACCTACTCGTCACGAGGGGTTTGTGACCGTTTCAAGCAATCCCTATAAACTCGTAGATCGACTGACTTTTAGTAAAGCAAACTTTAATCTTAGTAAAAATTGGTAGAATGAAAAGTTTTAGTGCTTTCCTAACTGAAGCCGAAAAATCATTTGCAGCAAAGGCTGCTCAGACTTTAAAACTTAAGCACATTGGGTACGGTAGATATGCCGACGCTTCGGGCAACGTAACCCATATGTCTAAGGACGGAAAACTTGTAAAGGTTGACCCCAAGAATCCCGACATTACGCCAACTCAACAGAATGGAGAAGAAGAAACTGGAGATGGCTCGGGTGCGGTCGATCAAGGCTCAATATCTATTACATTTGGAAGATTTAATCCACCTACTGTTGGTCACGAAAAACTTCTTGCAAAAGTAGCAAGAGAGGCAAAAACAAGTGGAGGAGAGTATAGAATATACCCCTCAAGGTCGGAGGATCCTAAAAAGAATCCACTCGACGCAGGCACCAAAGTTAAGTATATGCGGATGTCATATCCAGATCACGCGAACGCGATTGTTGACAATCCCGACATGCGTACTATTTTTGACGTTCTCGGTGCCCTCGATTCTGACGGGTATAGTTCAGTTAATATTGTGGTGGGAGGTGACAGGGTTAGTGAGTTCAACTCACTCGCACAAAAATACAACGGAGACTTATATACATTCGACGAAATCAAAGTAGTAAGTGCAGGTGATCGTGATCCTGATGCTGAAGGTGTTGAGGGTATGTCTGCATCTAAGATGCGTAAGGCAGCAGTCGAAGGTGACTTTGATACGTTTGATGAAGGTATTCCCGAATCCTTAAGCAAAAAAGACAGAGAGGCATTATACTTAACCCTACGCCAAGCGATGAAAGTAGAAGAGTCTTATGACGATTTTGCTGAAGCATCGTATCATTTACATGAAGTTGCTCCTAAGTTGGACCCTCAGGGTTTGCGTGAAGCATACTTCGATGGCGGGATGTTTGAAGTAGGAACCTTCGTAGAAAATGTTAACACAGGGATCATTAGTAAAGTCGTTAGTCGTGGTAGCAATTACGTCATCAGTATTGATGAGTCTGATCATATTTTCCGTACCTGGTTGAAAGACTTGGTTGAGCGTAATGATATCAAGTTCTTTGACTTCACACCTGCTGGTGAGATGGGTACAGACAAACTTGCAAACTACATGAAAAAACTAACTCCTGGTGAGTTCATTCGCAAGATAAATAAAAAGGACAAGGACGCTTAGTAAAATGAACCTTAGAGACTTACCCGATATGTCTGCTGCCTATAAACAGGTGCAGGAAAAGAATGACGGCAATCTTGCCAACAACGCTCCTCCTTATGATAAGGTAACCAGACGCGATGTTATTACTGGTCGCCTTGGTAAGGATGAGATGGGTGGTAAGCGTAAGAAGCACGACTGTGCTAAGAAGGTCAACTACAAAGCAGAAGAGTTTGATGTCATCCCTGAGCAGCACACGATGCTGGAAGATGGCACTGTAACTCACTATGACATCACCAACGGTGAGTACATCTATGAGAACGTCCCTGTCGAAGAACTTGAGATTCTGATTTCTGAGAAGCACGAACACTTCGATAACTACGATAAGAATGCTGAGGTTCTTGGTGAAGCAGATTCTTTAGCAGCAATGGCAGCTCGTCGTGAGAAGCGTCTTGCTGCACAAAGAAAGAAAATGGGCACCTCCTCAACTGGTCAAGACTTTGGTCATGACTATGGCATTTCTTCTGCCGAGCGTAAGAAGAGACAGCAAGCAGAGTTTGATAAGTTTGTTGGTAAGAAAGAAGCATTTGCATTCTCTGAGGAAGACTTTGAGGAACTGGAACAGTTCTCCGAAGAGATTGATGCAATGTCGGATGAAGAACTCATCGACATGATGGAAGACCTCATCATTGAAACTGCTGAGGATGATCAGGATCTCCTTGAAATCTGTGAGCATCTTGAAGGAGTAGAACTTCTGGATGAAGCAAGTGATAAGTATTATGATTCTGCAGTCAAGTCATCTAAAGATGCTGCAAGAAAGAATCGCATGGATCGTCTTAAGAAAGCAGCAGGTGCTGCTGCTAAGAAAGTTGGCGGTGCTGTTAAGGCAGGTGCTAAGATGGCAGGTAGTGCTGCTAAGAAGGGTGCTAAGGCAGCAATCGGTGCTGGTGCTCGTGCAGCAGGTCATGCTAAGGGTGAGTTTGAAGCACAGCGTATTAAGTCTAAGCGTGCTGCAATGTCTCGTCCTGAGAAGAAGAAAGAAGCACCTAAGTCTTCCTCCAGCGATGATGACGGCACAGGCGGTAAGTTAGATAAACTGTTAGCAGATACCAGAGGCAAATCTTCCAGCGGTAGTTCCGATAGCGGTTCTTCTTCCTCTGGTGGTGGCGGGTCTTCTTCCAGTTCTTCTGGTTCCTCTGGTTCTTCCAGCAGCGGTTCTACCCGTAAGGCTGTTGGTGGTGCTCTGAGAGCAGTTGGTTCTCTTGTTAAGAAGGGACTGAAGAAAGCAGTTGGTAAGACTGCTCGTGTAGTATCCAAGGGTAGCGACAAACTCGCTAAGCGTCTTGGTGAAGACTACGATCAGATTGCACATCTGTATGAGTCTGGTCTCTTTACAATCCAAGAGATTGAGAATGTAATCGAAGAAGGTTACAAGGAGATTGATCGTTCTAAGGAGAACAAAATGTATCGTCGTGCAGGCAATCTTGCTCGCACAGGTCTTTCTTCCAAAGGTAAGAAGAAAGAAGATGCATTGAACAAGTCCAATAAGATCGTCTCTGCTATTGCCCGCCAGAAAGAAAACGAGCGTTTCAAGAAGATGGGTGACGAGAAAGCACGCGACAACTATGGTGGTTGATTATGCTGAGTTTTAAAGAGTTATCCGAAAAGAAAACTAAGGTCACACTTAATCCTAAACTGAAAGATGTTATGGAGAAGAAGTGTGACAAGTGCGGCGAAGAGTCGTGCGAGTGTGACACTAAGAAAAAGAAAAAGTGTCCTGAATGTAATGGTAAAGGATGTAAGCATTGTGGTGGCACTGGCTACCATGATGGTGAAGGTGGCGAAAACGAATCTATGGAGGAACAAGCCTATGTCAGTCAAGAAGAAGTTTCAGAAGAAAGCACAGAAGAAGTCGCACAAACTGAAACCGCCCTCTTGACTTTCAAGCAGTTCAATGAAGATAGAGCAGCAGACGCAAAAGCATCCTTAGAGAAAGTTAAGGCACGTCAGAAAGTTCTCGATGCACATGAGAAAAAGACTGGCAAGAAACTTGACATCACTAAGAGTCCTGAGCATAAGGACCATAAGAAAAACTTCCCTGGTGCTAAACGCACTGGTAAGAAGGTGAAAGGTGCTAAGGAGACTCCTCTGGAAACACAAAACAGAAGGGTCAATAAAGCAACTGAGCGTATTGTCAAACGTGGTTACACTTCTAAAGAAAAGAAGGAAGTAGAGGGTATGTCCAAGCAAACTTCTCGCTTTGACTGATATATAGATTAGACCCGTTTTGGTGCTAATCATGTTATCCTTTTTACTCCCTATTGCACAGAAAGTTATTACTGATGCAGTCGCTAAGATTCCCGATGATGAGGAACTTGGTGAGAAGTTAATCGAAGTTTGCCTGATTATCCTGAAGAAAGCAGTTAAACTGACTAAGACTGATATGGATGATCGTCTGCTTGCAAAAGTAGAAGAGGCAATCAAAGTACGATAATCAAAGGGGCATAAGCCCCTTTTTTTATAAATAAATATTAGGAAAACGTCTTCGGAGCAACATGGCAATCTACGGAAAACTTGATGGGAAGGCATTCGCCAATACTATTGCTGTCACAAATGGTGACGCAACGGTAACTAAAAACGCTGCTGACTCTGTTGAAGTCGGTGATGTTCTGGATATTCTTGGCGTTGCTTACATCGTAAAAACAGTAACAAGCACCACCTCTATTGAACTGCATACAACTTATGCGGGATCTACTGCTGCTGCAGTCGCTGCTGCAAGTGTTCTGCGTAGAACACCCCCTAAAGCAGTTGCTGAGTTTGTAATCAAGGGTGGCGACACTAACTCTTACGAACTGCTTTTCGTAGACGACACTGAGAAAGATATTGCAGCAAACAAAACTCGTGGTATCACTGGTCCTGGTTGGTGGCAGTATCGCACTCATGTAGATGTATCTGGTGCAACTCGCCATAAGGCAGAGTGCTTAGCATTCGTACACGTATCTGCTTCTGATGCAGGTGACGACACTGATGATACACTCGTAGCAGATGCAGCGAACACCATCACCTTCACCACCAACAACACCAACAAGACTACTTCTTCTGGTGCAGCAACCTTCGTTGTTGCAGTTTCTGTTACCAACTCTGGTACAGCATCGTTCCAGTGGCAGAAGCGTCTGTCTTCTACAGGTCGTTTCTCGAACGTCTCTGGTGCAACCTCTGCATCTCTGGCACTCACAGGTCAGACTGCAGACAACGATGGCAACCAATATCGTTGTAAGGTAACATCTAATAATGGTGCTCCTGAAGTAATCTCTGACGTAGCAACACTGACATTTGATAGCTAATGAAATTTGACGAACTGAATGAGTCTAACTACATTCTGTTCGCCATAAAGCATTATGAAAATCCTCACTGTGTGACTAGAGAGGATTTTGATGAGGACATGAAACGCTTCAAGTATCTGAAAAGACTCTTGAAGCGTTATGTTCGTGGAGGGTCACTAAGGACTCACTTGATCATAAATCATCTCATCATTCTTTATAATGTATTTGGCGAAGCAGCAACTCCCTTGCTTTTCTTTAAGATGGAGAGGGAGTATTGGAGTTTATTGAAAACTCTACTGCTGTATTTGAATAAATATCCTGTAGGAATGATGCCATCTTTAGAGGTGGATCCTGATTTAGAAGAAGAACTGGAGAAACTATGACGATCGCAACTGCTGGTACTGGAGGTTTTGGTGGTGACGCTGCTGCCGAAGGTCCTAATGCAGGTTACGATCCTGTTATGAAGTTTCGCAAGAAACTGAAGAAGAATAAAGAGGATAAGAAACTTGTGATGCCTGGTAACAAACTGGGTGAATCAAAAGAAAATCCTAGGATGCCTTCTCGCTTGTTCCAATACAAGGTAACCATTCCTGAAGTTGGTGAGACAGTTATCTATGCATCATCTCCTGCTGAGCTGGCACAAAAGATGCGTCTCCTTATCAATCCTCGTTACAGAGGAGATGTTAAGATTGAAAGAATCATGCCTTCTGAGGCAGGTAAGTTCTTTATGGATAAGAGAATGAAGCACCTTAGAAATGTAAAGTAATGGCATTCGGTCTAGGTAAGTTGGCGGTTTTAGAATCGAAACTTGGCATCTACGAGGATCTTTCCAAAGAGATGTTGGACAAGTTAGAACGTGCTGTATCTACCATTTCCGAAAATAGTAATAAAATCTCTATAGTATTAGAGAGACATGAGAATCGTTTAGATGATAGTGAAAGATCGGATCAACTGATCATCAAAATGATCGAAGAGATGAAGGCTCAGGAAGAGAAGAACCATCATATCCTTCATGAAAGAATCGATAGAATACAAAAGAAGGTAGACTCTAACCAGAAGTTTGTCGTTGGTGCTGGTGCTGTTCTGGCAACACTTGTGGCAGTGATGCAAGTGGTCCCAGGATTGATCAGGGCATTGACACCAGTCATGCAAACGAGTATGATGGACACAGCGGTTGTCCAGCGTATTGTCTAACTTTGTTGATGTTCATTATGTGAATCTTCTGTCTGGAAGACTGGAGAAGTTTGCACGAAAAAAGGAAGACCTGTACAACTTTCGTTGTCCTTACTGTGGTGATTCTCAGAAGCATCGTAACAAGGCACGGGGATACTTCTTTCGTATCAAGACAGATATGGTCTTCAAGTGCCATAACTGTGGCGTAGGAAGGACGCTGCCAAACTTCCTGAAAGACAATGCACCAGACCTTCATGATGAGTACATCATGGAGCGTTATAAGTCTGGCACAACAGGCAAAGGTTCATATGTTCCTAAACCAACGTTTGAGAAACCGAAGTTCAAGAAAAAGGGAGAACTTCAGAGTGTGGATTGTCTAAATAATGAACACCCAGCGGTCGGGTATCTTCTCGGTCGTCAGATTCCAAAGGAACATTTCTCTGATTTGTTCTATACAGACAAGTTCTGCACATGGGTTAACACTCAAAAACCAACGTTCAAAGATGTCAAAAAGGATCACCCAAGAATCATTATTCCTTTCATTGACCAACAGGGCGAGTGGTTTGGATTCCAAGGGAGGTCCTTGAATGCTGATGATAAGTTGCGATACATCACCATCATGTTGGACGAGTCCCGAATCAAAGTCTTTGGTCTCGACAGAGTAGACTTCAATAAGACTATCTACATTACTGAAGGTCCTATTGATAGTTTCTACATCGACAATGCAATCGCCATGGCAGGAGCAGATGTTGATTGGGACTTATTGTCGGATAAAGAAGTTGTCTTTGTTTACGACAATGAGAAGCGAAATAAAGAGATCGTCAGTAGGATGGAAAAAGCAATCAATAAAGGATATGAAATCGTGATTTGGCCAGAAAATCTTCAAGAAAAAGATTTGAATGATATGTTCATCGCTGGACATGACGTTCAATCTCTGGTAGAATTTAACACTTACAGTGGTTTACAAGCACAGATTAAACTAAGCGAATGGAAAAAGGTATGAAAGAAATCCATGTAGTCAAAAGAGATGGTCAGAGTGAATCACTTGACCTTGATAAGATTCATGTGATGGTTGAGCACGCCTGCAATGGTCTTGCTGGTGTGTCCGAATCTCAGGTGGAGATGAATGCAGGTCTTCAGTTCTTTGATGGTATTAAGACCTCTGATATTCAGGAGATTCTTGTTCGTTCTGCTAACGACCTCATCTCTTTGGAAGCACCCAACTATCAGTTTGTTGCTGCTCGTTTGCTTCTGTTTGGTCTGAGGAAGGCAGTATATAATGGTCATCCTGATGGACATCCTCCTCTGAAGGAGCACGTTGAGAAGTGCATTGAGCGTGGTGTCTATGACCCCACTATCCTTGCAAAGTACACCGACGAGGAGTGGGAGAAACTGTCTAGTTTCATGGACCATGACCGTGACTATCTGTTTACATATGCTGGTATTCGTCAGGTCGTAGATAAATATCTCGTGCAGGATCGTAGCAGTGGTGAGGTATACGAGACGCCGCAGTTCATGTATATGATGATTGCTGCCACCCTGTTCCAAGATGATGATAAGTTTTACAGGCTGGAGTATGTCAAAAAATACTACGACGCAATCAGCAAACACCGAATCAACATTCCCACACCTGTCATGGCGGGAGTGCGAACTCCACTTCGACAATTTGCAAGCTGTGTTCTTGTTGATGTTGATGACACCCTCGATAGCATCTTTAGCAGTGACATGGCTATTGGTTACTACGTTGCTCAACGTGCAGGAATCGGTATCAACGCAGGTCGAATCCGTGGCATCAACAGTAAAATCAGAGACGGAGAGGTTCAACACACAGGTGTGGTCCCCTTCCTCAAAAAGTTTGAATCAACTGTCCGATGCTGCACACAAAACGGCATCCGAGGTGGGTCAGCGACTGTCCACTTTCCTATCTGGCACCAAGAAATCGAAGACATCATCGTCCTGAAGAATAACAAGGGCACCGAAGATAACCGAGTTCGTAAACTCGACTACAGTATTCAAATCAGCAAACTTTTCTATGAGCGTTTCATCGAAAACGGAATCATCTCCCTCTTCAGTCCTCACGATGTACCAGGTCTGTATGACGCTTTTGGCACTGATGAGTTTGATGATCTCTATCAACAGTATGAATCTGATGGAGTCACTCCAAGAAAAACTGTCCGTGCTCAAGAACTGTTTCTGGACATCCTGAAGGAACGTGCAGAGACTGGTCGTTTGTACATCATGAACATTGACCACTGCAACAGTCACTCTTCGTTCAAGGACAAGGTGAACATGTCCAACCTGTGTCAGGAGATCACCCTGCCTACAGATCCCATCCAGCACATTGATAAGTCTGGTGAGATTGCTCTGTGCATTCTGTCTGCTATCAACGTTGGCAAACTGAAGAACCTGGACGAACTGGATGAACTCTGTGACCTCGCTGTAAGGGGTCTGGATGCTCTCATTGACTATCAGGAGTATCCTGTTGATGCTGCAAAGCAGAGCACCATTAACCGCCGTTCTCTTGGCGTTGGTTACATCGGTCTTGCTCACTACCTTGCTAAGCATGGTGCAAACTATGACAGCACCAAGGCACATGACCTGGTGCATAAACTGACTGAGCGTTTCCAGTATGCTCTGTTGACATCATCCAACCGTCTTGCAATGGAGAAAGGTCCATGCGGTTACTTTGGTAAAACTAAGTACGCTGATGGAGTTCTCCCGATTGATACATACAAGAAGGAAGTAGACGAGATTGTACCGAATGAGCTTCAGTGTGATTGGGAGTATCTTAGAGGGCGGATCAAACAATACGGTCTTAGGAACTCAACACTGTCCGCACAGATGCCTTCGGAGAGCAGTTCCGTTGTGTCAAATGCCACAAACGGAATCGAACCTCCTAGAGCATACTTGTCCGTTAAGAAGAGTAAGAAAGGACCCCTCAAACAAATCGTCCCTTCTTACTCAACTCTTAAAAATGCATACACTCTTCTATGGGACATGCCTAATAATGATGGATACATCAAAGTTACTGCTGTGATTCAGAAGTTCTTTGACCAGGCAATCTCTGGTAACTGGAGTTACAATCCAGAGATGTATCCTGACAATGAAGTGCCAGTGTCTGTGATGGCAAAAGACCTTCTCACCACTTACAAGTATGGTTGGAAGACATCTTATTATCAGAATACATATGATGCTAAGAAAGATGGTGACGACGAACCTGTAAAGGAAAACGTTGACGAACTTATCCAACAACTGCTAGAATCGGAGGAAGAAGACTGTGAGTCCTGCAAGATCTGAAGTAAACCGAATGACCGTATTTAACAGCAACAAAGTAGACACAAAGAAGCAACCTATGTTTTTTGGTCAACCTCTGGGAGTCCAGAGGTATGACTCTTATAAGTATCCTGTATTCGACAGATTGACCCAGCAGCAGTTGGGTTATTTCTGGCGTCCTGAGGAAGTATCACTTCAGAAAGACCGTGCAGATTACCAAACTTTATCGCCTGAGCAGAAGCACATCTTCACTTCTAACCTTAAGTACCAGATCATGTTGGATTCTGTACAAGGGCGTGGTCCTGGGATGGCTTTTATCCCTTACTGCTCACTCCCTGAGTTAGAAGCATCCATGCTGGTGTGGGAGTTTATGGAGATGATCCATAGTCGCTCCTATACATATATTATTAAGAACGTTTATCCTGATCCTAGTGAAGTGTTTGACACTATCCTTGAGGATGAAAAGATTTTGGATAGAGCGTCTTCTGTTACACAATCTTACGATGATTTTATCGAGTCTGCTCATCAGTATGATGGTAGCACTATGTGGGACCTGGCAAGAGAAGGTCATGCTTCTGGTCAGTATGAGCGTGTTGAGTTGAAACGTAAACTCTACAGGGCAGTCGCTAATGTTAACATCCTGGAAGGCATTCGTTTCTACGTTTCCTTCGCGTGCTCGTTTGCTTTTGGCGAGAATAAACTTATGGAGGGCTCAGCTAAGATACTCTCTCTTATTGCTAGAGATGAAAGTCAACATCTGGTTCTCACGCAGAATATCCTCAACAAGTGGCGAGACGGAGACGATGCAGAAATGCAGAGAATTGCTGGAGAAGAAGAGGGATATGTAAAGGACATGTTCCAAACTGCAGTCAATGAAGAGAAGATGTGGGCAGAATATCTGTTCAAGAATGGTTCTATGATTGGACTTAATGAACGTTTGTTACATAACTACGTTGAGTGGATTGCTAACCGTAGAATGAAAGCCATTGGTATCAAACCGATGTTCGACATTCCTGCTAAAAATAACCCTCTGCCCTGGACAGAGCACTGGTTAAATAGTAAAGGACAGCAAAACGCACCTCAAGAAACGGAGATTGAATCGTATGTCATTGGAGGAATCAAACAAGATGTCAAATCAGACTCCTTCGCAGGGTTCGCCCTCTGATCCTCGTAACGAAGAAGACTATGACACCTGGGAATATGGTACTGAACCTGTCCCAGGTGACCATACATGGGCAGATAAAGTCTATCTAGAAGCAGCAGAGCGGGGTTGGGATGCTCTAATGGACAAAGCAGACCAACCTCCTGAAAATGTTTTTGCAGAAGCACTCTGGGAAATGGAAAAGAAAAAAGCACGTCAGCGAGAAGAAAGGAATACTCGCCACAGTGTTGATAAGAGTCAAGACTTTATTGATTCTGGTATGACCCTCATCACAGATGTAGAATCTGACAAATATCTTAAGAGGGTTGATAAATAGTATCGTTAGTGCTATACTAACTTTACGTTCATCCTCCTTCCGAGGAGGACGCAAGTAAGTCGCGGAACGGAGCGTTCATCCTATGTTATCAATGGTTGCTGTGCTTTTTATGCATGTCCCTTCGGATATGCTTTTGAAGTGCGAAGACTATCACTGGTTGAAAGAAGGGATTGAAGAGACAACTCTCTTCACTCCTGCAGAAAAGTTTGATATCATCACTAGATGGATTGAACATACTGAACCCAGTTGTTTTGATAACAAGGACGCAAACGACTGAAGGAACGGGGATTAAACACCTCATTTCTTTAGGAGACCTACAATGAACACCTTAAACCTCATCAAGAAGCAGATCGAGAAAGCAGCAGCACTGCACGATGCACAAATTGCTATGACTACCTATCGTGGTGTCAAGTTTGAGTGCAAGCAAGGTGAAGCTGATGAAGTCCATGGTACATTCTGCTATCGCGGACATACTTATCAAAAGTGATGGAACATTATCTGTATCATCACGATGATATGGATAAAGATAACAGGCCACCAGCATGTTATCAACTTAAATACAGGGGCGTAACTTATTGGTCCTGTTATCGCATCCACTTGAAGGAGTATTTCGATCAGTTACTAGATATAGAACCGATTTATAACAAGAAATAATATCTTGATTCGGTAACAAAGGACCCATTCGGGTCCTTTTTTGCTATTCTAAATACTGATAACCTACACAGGAGAGTCATGAAACTTTTTCTGGACTGTTCTGACCCAGAGCTTATTGCCTCTGCCTTTGAGACTGGTTTAATCGATGGAGTTACAACAAACCCCAGTCTCATGTTAAAAGCAGGTGAGGATCCAAAGCACGTAATCAAGGAGATTTCTGCAATCTTCCCTTGGAACGCTTCAGTTTCTGCTGAGGTGGTCGGGGATACTGCAGAAGAGATGCTCGATATGGCACAGGATTACCTGGAGATCGGACCAAACATTACTATCAAAGTTCCATGCACAGTCGAAGGACTGAAAGCATGTAGAGAACTTGCAGACGACGATGTACACGTAAACGTAACACTGATATTCAGCACGGCACAAGCGATTCTTGCTGCGAAAGCAGGGGCAACATATGTCTCACCTTTCGTTGGACGTGTATTCGATCAACATTGGAATGGCATTCACTTGATTGAGGAGATTGCAGATGTCTTTGCTACACACCAAGTCAAGACTGAGGTACTTGCTGCTTCCATTAGGGAACCTATGCAAGTATCCGATTGCTTTAGAGTGGGTGCTGACGTTTGTACTTTACCTCTACCCATCTTCTATAAACTCTACAAGCATATTCTCACTGACAAGGGTCTAGAACTTTTTGATAGAGACTGGAAGGCACTACAGGAGGGTCTATGATGCCAAGAGGAGAAATGCTAAAGATTGACCTTGAGGCAAGACTATACAAGATGAAGACGGCACTATATGATGGTCAACATTCCAATAAAAGCGGTGACTGGCATGACGGTCACCATGCCGCAATCAACAAGGTTCTAGATATTTTACAGGAGTATCGAGTATGAACAAACAACATCTCAAGATTCTGATAAAGGATCTTGAGTTTTTATTAGAAGAACTAAAATCAGAAGTATATTCGGACACAGAATCTTACCTAGATAGTGAGAATGTGAGACGAGTACACGTACACGATGACGACGGAGAAACAGACTGACTATGAAAACCCCTGGATTTTTAACGGACACCCTTTTTTATCTGAGAACATTGACGACCATTTCGGTTTTGTCTATTGCATTACAAATCTCCTCAACGGTAAAAGGTACATCGGACGCAAATACTTTCACCAACTACGAAAACCTAGAGGTGGAGGTAGGAGAGTTAAAAGTGAAAGCGACTGGAAAAAATACTACGGAAGTTCTGCTGAACTTACTGAAGACCGTAAACAGTACGGAAATCTGGTCTTCAAACGAGACATTTTGAGCCTACATAAAAGTAAGGGACTCACAAACTTTGAAGAGACTCGACAACTATTTCTAAACAATGTACTTACGGAGGCAATGTCAGATGGCACACCAGCGTTTTACAACTCAAACATCCTTGGTAGGTACATGCGAAAGGACTACTTCAGAACTGGCACAGACGATTGACGCTCCCTGAGCAGTCTGCTATAATAACAAGGTAGTCAAGAGGAGTTCCAATGGACGCAGAGTTCTACAAAGCAGAACTGAGCATTGATGACGTACTGTTCGATTTGTTTATCGATCAGTTGCATCAGTTTGCTGAGCTCGAACAAGACTCCGAAAAGACTACCGCTTGGGTCAGTAGCTCAGCGGATAGAGCAACTGCCTTCTAAGCAGTTGGTCGCAGGTTCAAATCCTGCCTGACTCGTTGCCCTTCGGGGCATACGGTCCATTAGAGGAAAGTATATGACTACAGCACAACGCTTCTCGTCTCATATTGAACTTCTTTATGAGGCAATCGATCGTCAGGTAGTTCTTGACACCGAGTATCCTACCATTTATAATCAGGTACTGAAACACTATGAGGAGAAAGGAGTTGACTTCTACGGTGATGTAGATGAGGATTATGACATCCTCCTTACTAAACTTGAAAATGACCTTTTTTATTATGAACCAAGTGAAAGTTCTTCTTGAACGTTTTCCTTATCGGTATGTCTCTGTTGGGGTGCTCGAAAACGGGCATCCTGACTACCGAATCCAGAAAGCAAATGAGTACACCAAGCGTTACTCAGACATGTATCTTCTAGACAACCAGATGCAACTTCTGACTGCCATGGAAGATTTTGAATACACCAAGTGGTTGGACCCAGATCGGGTTCCATGTTATGTTCGTGATTCTGTAAAATACTAATGTTGTTAGAGTGTTTGTTTCCAACCTTTCTTTATAAAGATATTATTCCATTTGATATTGATCTGGAGTATCTAGAAAGTCTAGAATATGAGAGGTATGGATGTGGCACTGGATATACTAGTGCTAATCAAATGATCTTACTTGAAGAACCTTTTGCAGAACTAAAGCAGCAAATCGATTATCATCTAAATGTTGTTCATTATGATGTGCTAAAAAGTTCTCAGGGTAGACCAGTGCATATCGCATCTTGGATAAACTATCACAATCCTGGTGATCATGCTCCTGTACATAATCATACAAACACTTACTATAGCGGTGTTTACTACTTAAACGCTCCTACAGATGGAGGTGGTATCTTTTTTCATCATCCACAGTTGATGAGATCAAGAACACTAAAAGTACAAGACCGTGAAAAAAATATGTGGAACAGTGATCTTCATTATCATCAACTTGAAAAAAATGCCCTGCTAGTGTTTCCTTCAAACTTGCCCCATTCAACTGAGGTAAATAAATCTAGCAAAGATAGATATTCCTTAGCATTCAATTATTTTATTGAAGGGCAACTTGGGCATCAGACTAGTAAAATCAACCTACGCATCGTCTCAGAATGAACACCTATCAACAAGCAGCAGATGCCTTAAAGGCAGCAGTCAAAGCATCCCTTGACCAAGACGTAGACTCTAATCTTCAATCTGAAATTTGGCGTCACTATCAAGGTATGCAAAATATTGCTAATCAACTAGAGCATAAAGAATCTTTCAGTCTTTCTGGAGTCATGTATGATCCAGATGAAAATATTCAGTTTACTGGAGGAACCTTTGCAGCAGATACTGTCTCTCTTGGGAGTCTTACATTTGGCGATGATGTGATTTCTTTCGGTGATTATAAAAGTCAGGAGTATCGTCCTGACTAGTCTTTGCCAATAGACTATAAACTAGATGGTATTTCAACGCATGAGAGATGTTTATACAACTCGTTGACGCGATAAGAGTTTCCCCGTTCTCTCAAAACGGGGTGGTGGAGTCATAATGACCCAATATACAATGGAGTACTATGTCACTGATAAAGATTAACTATCATCAATATGTTGGTGATGATTACCAATCTCCATTTGATGTCGATGGCATCGGATTTGAACCAGAACTCGTAGTAAACAATACTCCAAGAAGTGCTGTTTACTACGATTGTCCTGCATGGAAACACAAAGCTAGTAGAACTTTCTTGATACGGTCTCCTGTAGATATTGATTTTGTAGTTGATACGGAAACTAATAATATTAGTTCTCCAAACTTAAATCAACGACAGTTTGATATTTTCTTGGGACCAACTTTCAATGTTAACTGGTGTACTCCAGAAAAAACAACAGTTCAACTAACAGTTCCAAGGTTTTTGTTTTGGACAAATGAAAAAAACGTTTGGATAGAAGAAAAACCTCATTGCAAATCTGCCATAAAAAATAATATTATTGGTGTTGGAGCTTGGTTTAATCTATCTTCATGGACCAGACCATTGAGTTGTGCATTTGACATTGTAGATACAAATAAACCTGTATCTATTAAGAGAGGAGATCCTTTACTTGAAGTTTCTTTCTACTCTAAAAATCTTGACGCTGGAGTTCTACTAAAAAAATCTAGTCCTCCAGAAAAAGTATTGCAAAGGTCCTATCGGAATACTATGTTGAAAAACTATGCCGAAGGTCTATCAAAATACTTTATGTTCAAAGATCAAAAGTCAAAATGCCCTTTCCATAATCTATGGAAATAGGTTTCTTACTTCCTAAAAGTAAGTGGTGCGGATGGAGATCTCTCCCGCCAGGTTTCTTGTTTCCTGTCAAAGAACAAGTGGCGTGCATGAAAGACCTAACTGAGGACCCATCAAGGGTCCTTTTTTCATCGATAAGTGATGGTTATCTGACAAGGGGCTTTACAAACCTAAAGAAAACCTATATAATGTTACAGTTCTTTACACAAGACAATGACCGTAACAACGAACGAATATGGACAGAACAATCTGTTCGCAAAAGAACCCCAGATGGTCGTCGAAGAATACAATCGTAAAGGTCTGGAGTCCCCCCAACAATATGTTGAGACCTATAATGGTCGCTGGGCAATGATGGGGATTGTTTCAGGATTTCTTTCCTATGCTATCACTGGTAAATTTTTCTTTGGTATCTTCTGATGCTTGAACTGCTGACTTATTATGTTATTGTGACGCTCGTATTTGTGGGGGCACCAGCAGTATTCTTCTTCATTGTATTCATGCCTGCTCTTCAAAATACGAAGGGTCGTATGGTAGGATACAAAGACCACAAAACCTATGGTGATTCCACCATCTACGAAGTAAACCGTACAACCTAAAGAGGTGATTCCTATGTTTAACGAAACCGCTGAAAAACTGAATGGACGTGCTGCAATGATTGGATTTGTTGCTGCTGTTGGATCCTATCTGGCAACTGGTCAAGTGATTCCTGGTATCTGGTGAATAGATTTCTGATGTTTACCAAGGACTCTTGTGGTCCTTGTGGTCTTGTGAAGCGTTACCTGAACGCTCTTAATGATCATCGTACTGAACTCATTGAAGAAATCCAACTAGAAGACTTCAGTGATGAACCTATTCCAGAAGAAAACCTTGCACTCGCTAAAGATTATGGTGTAACTGCCACTCCTGTATTGGTTGTTACCGATCCTAATGGGGTCCCGTTGGGTAAATACACAGGTGGGATGCAAATCACACAAAGTATTCGCAAACTATTCGATCAATATGTCTGAACCTGTAACCGACCTCTACGAAGATATGGCAACCCTCAATGCTCTTTACGAAGAGTTGTGTTGGGATCCAGAAAAACCTCTAGATTTCAAAGCAGATTTCGAGAATGATCAGATTATCATCACATTGAAAGACCAAGAGTAAAATTTAATACAGTTTTGTATCACCCTGATACAATATATAATGTGTAGTTTGAGTTTGGTATATGAACTTTACAACGACAACCCTCGCAGTAGGAACAGCGATGACTCTTTTTTTCGGGGTCCCGATCGCGACGTTGGTTTCATAACACAACCTGACTAAATAAAACTGAATATCGTCGTCGCATGACAACGGGGTAACTGGCACAATCCAGTTGACACCCCGTTTTTTATGTGATAAATTGTTTTAGAGCTGAGTATACTATGGAAGATCGTTTTATTAAAACTTATGATAACATCTTGTCTGAAGAAGGGATAGCATTCCTTAAAAATAAGATTGATCAACAAATTATTTTTGAACCCAGATCTAAAAACGTTCATTTACAAGACAAACAGTTTACTATCGATCCATACTTTCCTGATTTAGCAAAGGATATCAATGAAGATATTCTGACTAATGCATTCTCGCATTATGTTAAAGAGTTTCCCTTCCTTCAAACTAGAGGCGAGTGGTTTACAGGAACAGTTCTTCTTCAAAAGACTTCTCCTAGCGAGGGATATCATACATGGCACTGTGAAGATGCAACATATAGTGATGTGAGTAGAATGGTTGCTTGGATGGTTTATTTGAATGACGTTGAAGAGGGTGGTGAAACAGAGTTTTTATATCAAAGTCTCAGGATCAAACCGAAAGCGAATATGGCAGTTCTTTGGCCAGGATCATTCACCCATATTCATCGGGGTAATCCTCCTCTGAGTGGTGATAAGTATATTTTAACTGGATGGTTTAGTCCCACCGTTGGGATGAACACATTTCACTTGAAAGAAAGTTGACTTTCAGACTCGGACATGCTATTCTAGGATTGATCTTATGAGACTTATGAATACGTTACTTGGTGCCGCCGCTGCGGCAGTTGGATTTGCTTCCATTGGTCCTGCCCTCACTCCTCCTCCACTTCCTGTATCTGAAGTTGTGGAGATCCCTGTTGTTGAAAAGACTTGGAAATGTCCTGACTGCACTGAGAATGAAAAGTATGTCCTCAAACAAATCCAAGCGAAAACAAAAATCCGAGATCGTAATGCTCTTGCTACGATCTTGGGAAATATTAAACAGGAAAGCAACTTCCATCCCGACATATGCGAGGGAGGGGCTAGAGTTTCTTACAGCGATTGTCATAGCGGGGGCTATGGTCTTATTCAGTGGACCAGCATAAATCGTTATCACAATCTTGGAGTGTTCTCCGAACGTTATGGTTATGACCCGTCAACACTAGAAGGTCAAACTATGTACATGATTAACGAATCTGTCTTCCAACGTTATCTTCCTGAGTTTGAAGGTCGTGGTAAGACAGTTTCAGAGTACATGGTTCCTGCATATTACTGGTTGGGATGGGGAATCAAAGGTAAACGTGAGGTTTATGCTTGGGACTACTCCAAAAAACTAGTCTTCGCTTAAGTACAAATACTCTACTTTTACCTGTTGACACCTACGGCAATCCGTATTATACTAAATAGGTAAACAAATGTAACGAAAGTCATGCTTTCGCGACAAACACACCCCGCAAACCGAGACCTATAGGGTGTCTAAATCACGTCTCTCATATCCTGTCTAAGGGTGGCAGGAAATAGTAACTCCACCATTTCCCTGATGGTCTTACTTTTTTGTATTCAAAATGGCTAGTTCAACTCTTTCACGCTCTCGCGTGTCTAACTGGGAATCCTTCTGCGAATGGGTTACCAGCACCAACAACCGTCTGTATGTCGGTTGGTTCGGCACACTGATGATCCCTACGCTGCTTGCAGCAACCATCTGTTTCATCGTTGCCTTCATCGCTGCTCCCCCTGTGGACATCGATGGTATTCGTGAACCCGTTGCTGGTTCGCTCATGTATGGTAACAACATCATCTCTGGTGCTGTCGTTCCCTCGTCCAACGCAATCGGTCTTCACTTCTACCCCATTTGGGAAGCCGCATCCCTTGATGAATGGCTTTACAACGGTGGTCCTTTCCAACTCGTAGTCTTCCACTTCCTGATCGGCATCTATGCTTACATGGGTCGTGAGTGGGAACTCTCTTACCGTCTTGGTATGCGTCCTTGGATCTGTGTTGCATACTCTGCACCTGTTGCAGCAGCATCTGCTGTCTTCCTCGTCTATCCTTTCGGTCAAGGTTCTTTCTCTGACGCAATGCCTTTGGGTATCAGTGGTACGTTCAACTACATGCTTGTCTTCCAAGCAGAGCACAACATCCTCATGCACCCCTTCCATATGCTCGGCGTAGCAGGTGTGTTTGGTGGTTCACTGTTCAGTGCAATGCACGGTTCTCTGGTTACTTCTTCGCTGGTTCGTGAGACCACCGAAACTGAGTCCCAGAACTATGGTTACAAGTTCGGTCAAGAAGAAGAGACCTACAACATCGTTGCTGCTCACGGTTACTTCGGTCGCCTGATCTTCCAATACGCTTCCTTCAACAACTCCCGTTCGCTGCACTTCTTCCTCGCAGCATGGCCTGTTGTCGGTATCTGGTTACATTCCCTTGGTGTTAGCA
>BCSF01000172.1_pt1 | contig 30045 bp, 44 predicted proteins | sample 1016431 | NCBI WGS metagenome assembly BCSF01 (sample SAMD00045685;SAMD00045686;SAMD00045687;SAMD00045688;SAMD00045689;SAMD00045690;SAMD00045691;SAMD00045692;SAMD00045684;SAMD00045690;SAMD00045691;SAMD00045692;SAMD00045684;SAMD00045685;SAMD00045686;SAMD00045687;SAMD00045688;SAMD00045689, study... | reverse complement strand
CCAACAGCCTGTTTCTCCCGAGTTTTGTTTGCGCGAGAAGTTCGATCTATGGTTTGTTCTGTCATGCTCTTACTCCTTCACGTATTTCGCATATTCTTCAAGCGGCACACCCAATTTTTTCGCGATAGCGACTTGGCTCGGGGTGAGTCGAACCTTTTTCCCACTGCGCCCAGAAACATTTCTTGAAGCTCCAGCAACCGTCTGAGCGGGTCGTTTGTTAGAGCTTTTTGCCGCGCCGCCAAACTTATCAGCTATGCGACGGTCAAGTTCATTATAGTAGTCTTCGCCGTTCGGGTCAAACCCTTCATCTTCCACCAGCTTTTTGTGTATTCCAAAAGCTGCATACGTCATGGCTTCGTCTTGACCAAACCACGTGTTTTTTAAAGCCCATTGCTCTGCTTTTGGGTCGGGCTTTCGAGGCTGTTGAGCAGGCATTGGTTGTTGCGCTTGATATTGTGCCGCAGCCTGTTGTTGCTGCTTGTAACGCTCCTGTTGCGCTTTTGCTTGCGCTGCACGATCCGCTTGAATAGCCAAAGTCGTAACTTTGCGTTGCGCTTCAACCGTCGCCGCAGCATCACCCATTTCAATAGCCCGAGACAATTCAGACTCTGCTTGGCTCATTTGGCTGGAAACACGGTTTTCATACTCTGACACATAATTTGTGTCCAAAGTATCCATACGGGTTTTAATCTTCTGGGCCTCTTGCTGCACATTCTGTGCATACCGCAAAGCTTCTTCGCGCTGCCTTTCGGCCTCGCGCATCTTCTTGGTTAACCGATTAATACGTTTCTGCGTGGCGTCTTCCGCCTTTTGAAACTGATCGTCCGAGTCGGACGCCTCTACCGTTTCTTCCGCCGACGTCGCTTCAACCTCTACTTCGGCGTCACCGCCTTCAAGATCAAGCTCAACTTGTTGTTCTTCTGCCATTTCTTACCTCTTACAAATGATGAATATCTTCTGGACTTAAAATTGTGGCTAAAATCTCATCGTCATTGAGAATCCTAACCTCTCCCCCATCAATCTGGAAACGCGACCCCGCATAACGGGCAAACATCACCCACTGCTTTTCCGCGCACCACGGTCCTGATGGAAATTTCTCGGTATCCTTGTATGCCAAGGGTCCGGTTTTAAGGACATAACCAACTTGCGTAGACACTTGACTACGCTCTTTAACTTCGTCGGGGATAAAAATACCTCCCGCCGTTTTAGCTTGTCCTTGGTATGGGAGAATTAAAATGCGCCAACCCGTAGGTTCTGGCATCCGTTCCAGTAGACTTGATCCAATTGCATCTGGGTTAAGAACTGGTTTTTCTACATAAGCGTCCGCTAAATTGCTTTCGCTTTTATTTTCGTTTGACATTTCCGCCACAGCTTCTGCCGCCGCAGTCAAGTCAATCTTTGCACTTTCAGTCATTAAATAGCTCCTGTTTCTCTAGCAGGCCCTTGAGTTCTGTTCCACGTGATTAAGGGCCTCTAAGTTACCCATGAGCTCACGATAATGCTCCATAGACTTAACGTTTCCATTAACCATAAAGTCTTTACAGCCTTCACGACGTTCTCGTATTATACGAAAAAACGCTTCAGCCAGTGATATTTCGGTCATATATTCCTCGCAAGTGGTCTATTTAACCAATCTTAGCAAAAGGGTATAAGATTTACTAGGACAAAATATAACTTTATGCGAGATTATACCAGCCAACTGTAGATTTTCTTTGTTTTTTCTAGCCGGTCATCCAACCCGTGTGTTCCACCGTTTACCTTTCGGGTTACTTCAGTAATTACTTCGTCATTAACGCCTTTATCTGCAATCTTAAAAAGACCATTGCGTTTAAAAAACCAATATGCGCTTTCAAATGCATACTCTGTAGCAACCAAATCAGGGTCTTTCATTACGTCTGGCAACCTCATTTCAGAAGCAAATGTTCGGTAATTAGAACGCCCGGTGCATTGTAAAAATCCGCGGCCCCGGAACGCCCAGCCGTCATTTTCTTCGACATTTCCGAGAGCACCACCCTTCGATCTGTTCTTGTCCATATACACATAATTGGCAATCTTTTGAGAATTACGTGCATACTTAGATGCATCCTCTTTACCTTCTCCAAAGTAACGACGAAACACTCGGTTTAATGCGTCCTCCGAATAGTTCAGGTTTTCTTCTGTATGTTTGAAATATCCACTTTCATGGGCTGACTGTCCTAGTAGGTGAGCCGCTCGTTCTGGGGATAACTCATAATGTTTTGCGATTGCTCTTGCAGTATTGGGGCCAAAAGCTCCATCCGCGGTCACACCACAACGTTCCTGCAACGCCTTCATTGCTGCACTCATTTCTTCATCTCCAAGTATAAACGCCAGCAATTTACCAGCGTGTTAAGACTTACCGCGCTAAACAGCATTATCCACTGCCACATTTCCATTATTTTTTACCGTAGTATTTTGATACAGCGCGATTGCCAAACCAAAATGACATGATAGCAGCAAACAGCCCAGCCGTGTTATCATCCCAAATTACATTTAACGCTCCAGCTAAGTCAGCGCCCTGCTCATTCATCATTGTCATTACAGCGACAATTTTGATGGCAACGAAAAGGCCAAAAAAAGCATAAGTGATGACAGGGCGGACTGAACCTCTGAGCGCATTAACAAATCCACCAGCGTCGATACTGTCATGCTTGTACAACCCTTCTGTTTCTTTAATTTCTGCTTGCTTGTCTAACTCTTGTAACTTTAGTTCAGACCGTTTTGTCATAAGATTCATCTCAAGCTGCATACGCTCAAGATTGTGTTTGTGTTCTTGCCCAGCTTTGAAATAGTTTAAAACTTCTGGCAGAAAAGAAGTACCAAAGCCTAGCAGACTGCCCAGCAATGTCATCATCACGCGCTCCTATCCGTCTTAGCTTCTTTGCCCAACCACAACGCGAAGCTGGCTGAAAGCATCGCAGTAACAAGCGATACGAATGCGCTTTGCTGCGTTGTGGGATCGGGCAAAGTCATAAACCACAAACAAACTTTCCAAGTTAAAATTATTTGACAGAGGAAAGCTAGACGTGGCAGTATTTTCAACTGATCTATAGCATTAGCTGTAAGCTGAACCATATTACACCTCTATATTTAACTTTGTTCCTTGCGGCCTATCCGCCGCGGTCTTGCGCCCAAATCTATCATAACTTTCCATTAAGTCCAATCTTTGCTTCTGTAGCGCCTCTAAGTGCGCGTGATTGGCCCTATGCGATTTTTCCACCCTCTGCTCCACCAAATGCGTTTCTATGCGCTCACGGGCTCTCGTTTGGGCGTGTATGTCACTGCCCACGTTAAAGGGCATATTGTTACTTATTCCTTGTGTCCCATCAGCCACAGCCGCCCCTTTCTATAACCCATTCTGCAATTCTACGATGGTGCGTTATAATCACAATCTTGCCTCGTTCATCGTACACTATCCACCGCATCCTACCTGTTTGCACCAGTCGCATTTACCATCGACCTTGACCCTTACCTATCATCCAAAGAATAAAACCCATCACAGCAATACCAATCACTGCGGCTAATATCCCAACAATCCATTCAATAATCTGACGCTTTAATTCTTCTTTGCGGTAAAGTTCGTCTTTGCGTTGTTTGCGCATTTGAGCTTCTATTGCCAACACTTCTTCCCACGCAGACGGTCCATAATTCCAAGAAATAAACGCCTTAATGTCTTTGCGCATAGTCTCCATCTTTTTTTTCTGCGCAAAAATTTGCAACGCCGTTTCTTCATCGGAGCCTTTAAATTTATACCAAGGAGGGTTTTTACTTTTTTCTTCTGCGTAATTAAAATCAGAAAAAGCTTTCCCCCATTGAGAAAGCTGTCCGCTCATATCCTGCAAATCACGACCGACCGCAATGCCTTGCTTAATCGCGTTAAATGCGGAAGTAGCTACACCGACCGCTGTAATAGGATCAATCATAGACGCTGCCCCCTTAACAGTACGACTTAATTTATCATAAAGTTAAGTATGGAGCTATGTCAAAAAACGCCGCGGAACTTTTGCGGACGCGCTATGGGGCTAAAACCCCTCACCACGCCACCACGCGCCATGCGTTTTGCAGGCGTTTCGCCAGCCTTGGAAAGAGCTATGGCAACCGCTTGGTTCTGCTCATAACCCTCGTCCATCAGCTTCTTTATGTTGGCGCTCTTAGTTTTGTTACTTTTACCAGACTTCAGAGGCATTACTCACACCCCATGTAGCCCCCGCCTTTAACCGCAGCACCCATACCGCGAGCCGTCATGCGCTTCATGGTCGTCGGGACCTTCACATCAACAGACTTGCCATACGGCACACGGCCTTGGCCTTTGATTTCCGCATACTCAACCGCTTTTGGCGGATTTGATGGTGCGGCACCATCTACTTTGATCTTACGATTTTTCTTGTTGGCTTCCTAAAAGGGTTTGTATAGTTATTTCTTTGTTGCGGAGCGGTTTGCAACGTATCTACGAACATTTTATCCGTAAATTCGTTTTTTGGGGACATCACGGGCGGTCGATAAAAAGGCCCATATGTTCTAGGTAATTCTGGCAATTTAAAATCAAGCGGTATTCTTGGGTCGATTGGAACGTTTGTACCAAAAATCGAACCTATTCCTTCGTTTGTGGCAGGCGGTCTGTTGCCGGGAACGTTGGGACATCGGGTGTCCGGCATACCAGATGCATCCTTATCCATAGGAAATGCAGTATCAACGGCACTTGAAAGTACATCATTATTAGTTGACGGGGCGCTATTTAACAGAGAATTATTAAAAGCTGTAAAATCCATAAAAGAATCAGCGCCGCTTGTGATCGTCACTTCACGACCATCGTCATCTTTTACCGTGAAAGGAGAGGTGTCTTGAAAAGGATCAATCAAACTCTGAGCCGCGTCAATCGCCGCCTGATTATTAGGCGCATGTTGTTGTACAAACGCCAAACGATTTTCAGCAATCTCAGGATTAGCTTCTATTAAAGCTGTATTATACGAAATCTGATCCGTATTAAAATGATCGTGTGCAGCCTCATATTTAGGAACACCTAAAAATTTTTCACCCCACACACTTAAATGCCACGCCGCCAAAACATCACCCGATGTCCTGTTTTTAAAAAAACCCAGACTTTCCCCAACTTCTTACAAAGCTATGGGGTTTACGCCTGTTCCCACCAGAGGAAGTAAAACTAACACTGTCATAGCAAAACTATCGTTTGGACCCACTGTCATATCATACATTTCGACTGCGCCGCCCTTGTCAAAACGAATAGGTTCAAGCTTGGGTAGCTGATTGGTCGGTCCCAAACTTTTGTCTATCATCCTTGGCCCCCGCTTCTCAGTTTCAATAGCTCGCGCTCACGCGCAGCGTCGATACGAGCCGCCGTCTGACGCTCTTGAGATTGCAAACGTTGTTGGAATTGCGAAGACCGCATCGCTTGGTTTTGCGCGTCCAACTGCAACTTTTGCTGGTCCAATTGATCGTCTGCTTGTGCCTCGGCCGCTTTTTGCTGCAACTCTGCCTCTTTGAGTTGAACAAGCGGGTCGGGACCCTGACCAGACATTTGTGCAGACAAATCTTTTACTTGCTGCAAACCCTCTGCCACAAACTGCGCCGTCATGCGCTCCACTTCCAGCATCTGTTCGTCCGATGCGGGCTGACCGCCTTGTTGCTGAACCTGTTGCAAATAAGCAACCGCAGCCTGTTCTTTTGCCGCAATCTGCACATGCTCCATAATATGCTTCTGTAAATCCATGGCGACCTTCGGCATCTGCGCAACCATAGGCGTAGAACCAAAAATCATGTGCGCCGTAATGTGTGCTTGGTGGTTTTGACCCTCAAAAGCTTTCAACGGCAACGTATCAAGCGCATTTATGTTCTCTTGCGCCGGATCAATCGGCTCCGGATTGTCCGAAGGCAGCGTTTTCATAATACGATCAACGTCCGAAACACCCATCGCTTCGTACATATCCCGGAAAACTTCATTCATATTATGCAACTCAGGGGCCTGCGTTGCCAATTGCAACTTGGTCTGAGCCAAAACAATGCGCTGAGACTGACTAAATTCGTTCGGATTGCTGACCGGAATGATGTCTACGCGGTCATCAAAGTCGTCGCGCATGATTGTTGCGTCACCGCCCGCTACAGAGTAAGGATATTCCTGCGGCAAGCTTTCTGACATGACCCGAGCAAGAATTTTAAATTCCTGACGCATCGCGTAGTGCAAACGCTTGTGAACCGCGCTCATAACGCGTGTCCCCTGCTCCATCATAGCTATAGTTGTGCCGACGGCCGCGGACTGGTTGCCGTCGCCAACCTTCAAATCCGTAATAGTCGCAAACCGCTGACCCGCCTGAACCACAAAACCAAGCAAATTAAACAGCGTTTGATCCGGACCCTTAAAAGGCAGCGGCATAAGGCTATCTCGAATAGCCCCACCGGGCGCGTCAACGTCGCGAAACTCACCCGGCTGCAAAGGATCGTCATCATCTCTGATCCGTAGTCCGCGGGCTTTGAAACCCGCTGGGAGATTGGACAACGTACCAGCGTCGATCAACTGTCGCAGTGCCGCCGTGGCGGTCCGGGAAAGACCGCCAATCGTGTGTATCAAGCCCAAACCATAAAAACCAAAACCGGGCAAAAACTTAAAATGCGTGAAATATTGTATTTTCTTTTTGTCTGGATCATCCTCGTAGTAATTACGGCGGATCGACAACACCTGACCGTTGTCCAAAGACAAAGTAACAATGTAAGGAACCTTAATACCCGTTGGCTCGCCGTCTTCGTCAAGCTCCTCGTACCCCTCCAAATCCAAATCAACATGGCATTCCAAAAGGGTGCAGTCATAATCAAGCTGGTTGGGTTCCATGCCGTCAATGCGATCAAGCTCGCTCGCAACCTCGTTTAACTCGCGCTGAGATGGCAAAACCTCAATATCTAAGTAAAAACCAGATATCTGACGCTTGCGTAAATCGTTGAGCGACATGCGAACAGCCTGCGTAATATTCGGACATGTGTCCAAATCAGACGTCTCATACGGCACAACCAAGTTTTCCGCCGGTACAAACTTCGATACCGCACGACCCATCGTCTCATCAAAATAAGTCTTCTTAAACGTCGAACCCGCCAGAGGTAAATAAAACAACATCTGGTCCATGTCCGGCGTATAATCATCCATTACACTCGTAATGTAATAATTCATAAATTGCTGAACGCGCTTCGATTGATCGTACTTAGACTTCGTTTCTTTGCCCATAACAACAGTACGAACGGGACCCGAAGCAGGCAATAATTCATTAAAAGCCTGCGCCTGAAACTGTGTCGCCGCCTCGGCAAGCAATGGATGAGTCACACCAGAGGCTCCGCGGAATGGCGGCGTCCGCTTCTCGTAGGTAAAACCAAGCCAACCTAAACCGTGTGAATAAACATCTTCCCACTCCTGACGGCTCGCCTTATTAGCATCGTACTCTTCTAAAAGCTCATTAGCCACACGCGACAACTCGCGGTCCGGCATCTCTTCCGCCAAGTTAGAATAAAAATCTTCCGACATGCCGCGCTGATCCTGCGGCTCAAAATCAATCTCAACCCCACCATCTTCCGTAGGGTTAATCTCTATCTCACCAACATTCGCCGCTTCAATATTAGCCTCAACAATGTTTTGAGAATCCGGTAACTCAATCTCCAACTCATCACGTAAAACATCCTCATCAAGCTGCGACGGAACACCCGTGTCCATCAAACTACTTTGGTAACCATTTTTTTCTTCAGCCATGTATTTCTCCTAAATACGCTAATAACGATACGGACGACCCGCGCCAAGTATGTTCCTAGTCGTATCAAAAAAACCGCGCTCATCGCGATTAAAGAAAAGGTCAGGACCACCACGCGGCGACGTAAAACTACGCTCATCCTCCGGACGACCCATAATCTTCTCTAGTTGCTTAAATACTTCCGCGTCAACCATACGCGTTAATTGCTCCGGCGTAGCATTAATACCCGCCTGCTTAAACAAAATCGCACCAACAGCGTTGTTGCGCTTGTCCATAGCCACATCTTCCGCATTCTGACCGCCAAACGGAAACGGCGCAAACCGATCCATGAACTCGCCAAAATTACCCGCCTTCATAGCCGTCTCCGGACCATACTCCGCAGACGTCAATGCCGTGCCCAACATATGAGCCCGAGCATCCTCTAACTCAGGATACGTCGGTAAATACTTCTCACCACCCGGCCGAGCATGACGCTCCGCCTCCGTAAACTCCGTCCGATCCGTCGGAATAACAAGCTCACCCAACTCCTCGTCAAAGACCGCAGGATAATTATATTCCTCAATCAATGTCTGCATAAAACTCGGGTCAGACCCATAAAGAGCCTCGGTCCGCGTACCGCCAACCCTAGCACTCTCTCGTACATCCCGAGTTACATTGTCGCCCATCAACCGATCATAAATAACCGAAGATAAACCACTCTCCAAATCTTCAGGGTTCTCAACAAACGTGCCATCCGGCAAAGGAGACTCACCCGAAACCTGTAAATCATACAAATATTCCGGAACACTGCCCGGTGATGTCTCAGTCAATGGCATCCCAAAAGGATCACCGCCCTCCTGCATGTAATAAGCGTCCGGGGCCCCCGCGCCTAAATTTACCGCCGACCTACCATAAGACATCAAAAAACCTTCCCGATCTAATAATATGCCCTCACTCTAGCAGAGTTTTCATCATCTTCCCAGTCATCTGTTGGCAACTGCACAAAATTTCCTTGACGATATCGCATTAATGCCTGTGTCATACTATCAACCAAATCATCATACTCCCCATTCGGAAACGCCGCGACCTCCTCAATCATCTCATCCGCAAACGTCTCATCTGGGGCCCAAACCATGCCAGCCTCAAATAATGGCGACACACTGTGAACCCGCGTCACCTTATCATTACCACGACTAGGTGTAAAATTCACCACCGGAATACCCATCTGCCTCAACTCCTGCGTCAAAGGCATACCACTCGCCTTCGCCTCAACAATTACCGTGTCGGGGTCCCAAAACTGATACTCCTCCAAAGCCAAATTCTTTAACTCCGGAAAATCCCAACGACCCTTCTTACTATCCAACAATATCAAATTCGGACCACTACCACCCTCGTTCGGATAAAATACACCCCACGTCGTAATAGCTGAATAATCCGCAGTCTCCCGCTTGCTAAACGCCGTGTCATAACTCTGAATAACATACTCCAACTGCGGAACCCGATCCTTCTCCCACGTCCGCCACCACTCTCGCGGAATAATCGCATTCTCCTCACCCGTAGGATTTTGCTGATACTGCGCGTTCCACTTGCCCGGTGGAATAGATGCGCGGACCGCGGTCAAATCTTCCAAACTCCAAAACTCAGGCCAACACGGAGTCCCATCCTCAAAAATCGCCGGTAACTCAACAACCTCCCACTGATCCGCTAACGGGTCTTTAGCCATCGCCCTCAATAACTGACCCGTCATGTCCTTCTCAGACCAACGCGTCTGAACCAAAACAATACTACCACCCGGCTGTAAACGTTGCCGGGGGCCCCCAGTATACCAATCCCAAGCATCATCAAAACCACTATTACTCATAGCCGTCTGCTCAGAATGAGGGTCATCAATAATTACCAAGTCACCGCCACGACCAGCCAAATTACTACCAACGCCCACTGCATAATACATACCACCCTTATTCGTGTCCCAACGTCCAGATGCCTTCGAATCAACAGCAAGTTTAACCTCCGGAAATATCTCTTTATACTCATCACTCTCCAATAAATTCTTCGTCTTACGACCAAAACCAACAGCCAATTCCGTCGTGTGTGTCGCCTGAATAATCTTCTTTTTCGGATCACGGCCCATGAACCAAGCAGGAAACAAAAAAGACGCAAACTCACTCTTCGTGTGCCGCGGTGCCATGTTGATTATCAAACGCTTCAACTCACCACGGGCCACCCTTTCCAGCTTTTCAGCAATGATCCGGTGATGACGGCCCGCGATAAAATCAGGCCAAACTGTTTTTACAAAAGTTAAAAAATCTTCTTGGCACTTCTCGTTCTTTTCAAGCTGCGCGAGCCGGAGCTCAAGCTTCAATCTTTTCTCATCTAGTGCCGGGTTCATGGCTACATTCATAGGGGCCCCTGTAACTTTTGACACGCAGTTTACGCAAAATGTTTCACGTGAAACATAGCACAATATATATGCGATTATAAGCGTTAATATACAACAGTTAGTACCCGTAGCAAATAACGCTGTAATATTTGTGAGAAACATGGCCCTAGCCTTCGGTACGAGGCGGCGGGGCCGCGGTCGATTGTGCGCGGATTTTCGGCCAAAAATCGCGACTTTTGACCCGATATGCGGGGGCCCCTGCCCTTATTTTGTGGGGTTTGGCGGTCGGGGCGCGGTGCGCAACCCAGTAAACAATTAACTTTTGCCCGCTGGGCGTAATCGCCGGGCTGCGGTCGGTCCAGCCGGTGATAATTAAATGCGGGCCGGTGCTCGCGGTTCGCGGTCCGGCGGCGTTGCGTCGTGCGGCTGCGGCGCGGTTCTGGGCGGCGGCTGCCGGTGCGGTAACTGCGGCGGGCTGGGCTCGGCCCTCGGCCCTCGGGGCGCGGCCGGTAGGTTTTGGCAAGGGTGCGCGGGGCGGGGCCCGCCTTGTTTAACTGTTGAGCACTGAGCAAAAGAAAAGGCCCGCACAATGGCGGGCCGTCTCGTTGTTTGGGGTTTCTGGTTTATTCCAGCGTTATTTTAAATTTGGCCTCGTATTGCATAAACTCTCGCACGGCGTCGGTAATATCGTCTTCGCTCGGTATTTCTTCAATGCGGTCTTGCACGTCGCTAATATCGCCCTGCATATCGTCCAGCCGCTCGCCCAGTGTGGATTGCATCGCGTCCTTAACCATTGCCTCCATTTCGGGCCGGATGATTGCCAGCAATGCGGCGGCTGCTTCGTCGCGCTGGGTGCGTATGCTTTGAATTTCGCCGCTCATCTGTTGCGTGTTGCGTTCAAGGCTTTCGGCGTAATCGCGCAAATTTTTAATATCGTGCGCGGCGTCGTTTATATCTTGGCCGGTCATATCGCGGCCCGCCTCAATGGTATCGCTCGCTAATCTGTGCAAATAGTCGGGGTTTGTTTTTAGTTCAATCATGGCTTGCGCCCTCCGTAGTTTGGTTAAATGCGGCTTGCCCGCCGCTATGCGATAATATGCGGTAATTTAATATAATGTAAAGAGAAACAAAAAAGGCGGCCACTGGGGCCGCCCTCGCTGCTTGTGTGCGGGTGTTTTAATCAAACCGCGCAACCATGGCGCGGCCGGTCATATTGTCCATGATTGCGGTCACGCCGTAATCGTAAACAAAGCAAGAAAACCCCGCATATTGAAAACGTGCAAGCGGCAACAAGTCGGGGTCTTCACTGTCTGAAATATAGCGGCCGTCGTGCTCAACGGTGCCCTTCCATGGATATTTTCCAAACCCGCCGTATTGATAAGCCTCGTCCATTTGGTGGGCTATGTCTTCAAGCTGCATCGGGTGCTCTAAGCTTTCCAGCGTCAAACAAGCGGCGCAAAAGAAATCCGGAATGATTCCGCAAGCTTCGATAATGTCCGCCGGTTTAAATGATCCAATGTCCGGATCGCGCAACGGGTTTAAAACCCGATCAAGTAAAATGTCGGATGGTCTAAAGTTTTCTGCAAATAGTGATTGTGCCATTTTTTGGCCTCCGTAGTTTGGTTAAAGTTAAAGCGGCTTTGCCCGCCGCTATGCGATATTATGAGATAATTTAACAAAAAGTAAAGCCCCAATAAAAAAGGCCCGCACAATGGCGGGCCAGTTACTACGGCGGCGCGGTTATTTATGCGGCCACTTTGTCGAGAATTGCGCCCGCTTTCCGCTCTACTTCAATGCGGCTGTCCTGATGGGGCACGTCTCGCGCAATGGAGAGGTGTATAAGAGGCAGGTCCCACACCGTTTCAACGGGGCGGCCTTCCTCCGCAAGGTGGCGGGCGTTTGCTGCTCTCGCCATGCGTCCAGACAAACCCGCTCGTTTTGTTAGGAAGTCAAGCCGCTCGTCATCGTCTGCGGCTATCTTGGCCGCTTTGGCTGCCTGTACACCCTCAACAAAAGTAGACGTCGCGCCCTGCGCAAATGATTGCAACGCGGGGCGGGACTCCGCTGCGAAAGGGGACGGAGAAAATTTTGTATGCCGGATTTTAATTTCATGGAAATTTTCAACGCCCCATAAATTGCGGTTCATACAAACGCCGCGCAAATACATTGCAGCAATGCCCGCGGTTTTGCTCCCCGTCTCGCTGTTCCATGCGTAAAACCCTCTAAACATCAAATCGGGCTCGCCGTTCGCAAGCTTGCCAACTTCGATTGGGTTGCGGTCATTTACAAGGAAAACAAACACGTCGCGGTCGGATGCAAACGAGTTAGTCGTTTCCAAACTCACCGGCACGTCTGGATAATAAACGGCCAAGCCGTTGCGGCTGCCGGTCATCATGCCCGGAATCTTCCATTGTCCGCCGGATGCGTCAACCAATTGTTTGATGGGTTCTAAAATTTCCCAGTCATAAATGCGGCCATAATCGGGACCGGTTGCCGCTCGCAGTTCGCCGCCCTCGTTTTGTTGCCCGAAAACTTTAATCAATTCTTTGCCGCGGTTATGTTTCAAACCCCATTGAATGCAGTCCGCCGCAATGGGTGCGGGCAAGTCTCGCAAATAACCTGACGGTGCCCCCGCAAGTTGGGACAATTGTCCAAAGCTCCAATTTGTCGGGGTGTTTAAATGCTCGCGCCGGTCGTCATCGGTGTATTCAATAAAGATATCGCCGCGGCTGGGGTTTTCGGGGTCAACGTCTCCCACAATCTTGATTTTGTGCGTGTCAACGGTGCGGCTTGTCATCTGGCGGGCGTCCGTCTTTTTAAAGTTTAGCATTGCATCAAGCGACAAAAACTTTTGATCGTCGGGGCGGCTAAACCATTGGGATGATACTGCGCTGTTTCCAATGCCATGCGCAAAGGCGTTTGTTTGATAAGTCATGTCTAAATTCTCCGTAGTTAAGACAAATTAAAACGGGGCAGGATTGTCCCGCCCCGATAACATCGCATAAACTCGCATATAAATGCAAGCTAATTTTTGAAAAAGTTATTCGGCCCCAATATCGCCCGCAACATGGTGCCGGATAATTGACCGCGGCGGCAATGCTTTTGCAAAACGGTTTACCTTTTCCGCGGCGGTTTCATCTAGTTGCGATGCCTTCGCGGGTTCTTCCTGCCATATGCGGCAATTGCCTGCATCGGCATAACAGCCCCCGCGGGTTTCCGGATCGGCTGCTTTTCGTTTGCTGGGTCCGTGCGCTGTAAAGCCAATAATAAAATTACGTTCAAGGCGAGCGCATAAAGGGTCGCCGTTTCCACAATCGGCGCAGCTAAACCCGTCGCGGTATTCCGCGGGGCAACGCACAATTGTTTTGCCATGCGGCGCGGCCGTTTTGCGGCCATGCCAAAAACTTTCGGGCACGACTGCAACCGACGGAACGCCGTTCCAAATTGACGCGGCTGCCGCTCCTAAGTCTTCAGTTGAAAAGTTTATGACGGTTTTGCCCGCCTTTAATTTTTTGCCCCATCCATAAACGTTTGGATCAAAATGCGAATAAGTAAACGATACACCTTTGCGCGGCACCGCATCAAGCAACGCGTCAAAATATTCCCAGTCTATTGTTTTGGTGCCTTTACCGCTGCAATTCATTTTGCAGTCGCTGGGGCAAGTCGCGTATTTTTCCCCGCTGCCCGCTCTATAAGTTACCGCAATGCCTTTAGTTTTTTTGGCGCGGCTGGTTTCTACTGTCTTTAACATGGTTTGCCCTCCGTAGTATAAGATAAGTCGCATATATAGCACGTAAAAAAACCCGCGGTCAAGCGGGTTAATTTTTTGTTTATTTACGTCGTCGCGGTCGCGTTTTCATGCGGGGCTGTTTTCGCTTGCGCTCAAATTCCTCCCATCGTTTGGGACCGTGCCATAATTTTGCAAGCCAAGTCATTAAAAACATTTACGCGGCCGCCTCAAATTTTGGCAAAACGTCTTTTCTAAATTTGTCCGCCAAACGAATATAAAAGCAACCAAACTCTTGATCCATAACTTCGGCTAAAGGCGGGATTGCGTCGTTTGTTTTTCCGCCGTTTAAATCAACATATTCTTTTGACCACAAATGAATGTGGTGCAAGATAAAGTTTTCAAGCTGTTGTTGGTTAAGTGGTAATTTTATGTCGCCCATAACATTCTCCATAGTTGCGTTGTGTATGCGATGTTATGCGATCATCTGGGACAAATCAAGTCAATTATTTCCGGCCAATCAAAAGTGTTATTGGCGTGATATAACGGATCAACCTTCAAACCCTCCAGCTTCAGGTCCATTGCGTCTTCACCTTTAAACAAAAACAATTGCTCGGGCTCGCGCTTTGTCTTGAGTTTTTTAACCAAAACCCACGTGCTTGCGTGGCTGTGCTTTGAAAGCCATGCGACTTGATGCGGGCGCAAATCAACAGCCCGTCCGGCCGTCGCTTTTAATTCTACAAAGTGAAACTGTCCAAGCTCATCACACAACAAAACATCCGGCACCCCGGGCATTGCCCACGTCTCAAGCCGTGTTGCGGTGATCTTCCTCGAACTCTTCTCCATCCCCTTCTTCATCTGTTGCCACAATGCGGCTTCGCGCTTTTGCGCGGTTCTGGGAATTGTCCTCTCCTTCGGGAGTAATGTCGATAGTGACTGGGGCATAAGTCTGTTTAATCTCCTCTAGCGCCTTCATCACGTCTTCCTTGCTCATAGAGTCAATGCTGCCGTGACGTATCTCGCTTTTGCTGACATAGATGTCGCCTTGTGCTTGCCCCCGTCTATACTCCGCTTGAACGGCTGCTGAGTAAGCCCCGTTCTGCAAAGCCATATCACGTATCGTTTGCAGATCACGGATATGTCTTCGATAATTAATGCCATACTTTTCGTCGAGCTCATCACGATATGCTTTAATAGCTGCCACCACGTGGGGACAGATATGTGGGTTTGTCATCTCGTATGCTCGGGTATGTGCAGACCCCGCAGGATATCCTGCGTTAATTGCTGCTTCACGCATTGTAATCTGACCGTCTTTAGAAACCAACTCTTTTACAAAAAGTTCCTGCTTCCGTGTTAGCGGTCGATCCTTTGTTGCTCTGGGCTGCCCCACGCCCCTTTTTTTCTTGACCGGTACAGATTTCGGAAGTGGTTTCTTTGCCATATTCAAGCCTAGTTAATTAACGATAGTTTTCTTAAAATAGCCCTTTCCTTTATATATAGCCAGAAAAATATTTTTTTGAAAAAAAATTTCTGAGGCCGCTTAACGCACTTTTGGATTTAAGGGTTACATAAACTCTGGTTACGTTACATATTTGTTTTTCACTTATGTAACTGTCTAAGTCTATATATATAAAAGAGAATTTGCCCAAAGTTACACGGTTACACCGGTTACGGCATATTTTAGTGAAAAAATATTTTTTATATTTCAAATCCTATATAAAGGATGTGACCATAAAAAAGACCCGCGATCCGTGAGCATTGGACCGCGAGCCTTGAGTTGTTAGGCGTTCATCACCCAGTACCCATACACGCATCGTTTGCCTTTACGGGAGCAGTCGTAGGTGTCGTTGATGACACCGTTGATTACTGCCACGTAATGTCGGGAGACATTGCAGACCAGACGGCCTGTTGGCAACTCGTCGGCGGTTAGGTGGGTTTGGCACCCACTGCCGCTTTGCATGGTGCGGGTCCAGATGCAACCAAGTTCGAGCATATAGTCTTTGAACCATTTGCGTTGGGTGTTAATCCCGTTGCGAGCGGATCGTGACGTTTTGCCCGAGTGTTTTGATTTACGTGTTGTTGCGTTGCCTTCTGCCATCCTGTCGTAGCCTTCTTGGTATGGGCGTTCCGCTGCGATGGCGATGGCTCGGCAAACGCAGTCTCCTGCGCTACCTTTATAGCCTGCGGCCTTTCGGCCTCCATCGTTGTAAACGAAAACAGGGTTAGGTTTGGTTTCACTCATGGTGAACCTCCGTAGTATGTAGGACCGTGGTCCATTGTCAAATAGCGTTGGGGCTTGCCCGCCCCAGCCGGTGGGCTCATCCCATCGACAAGACCATACTATCAGAAGTATGCGATAAAGTCAAGACCTAATTTTTTCAAAAGTTAAGTCGTTTCGAAGAAGAGTACGGGTTAGTCGGCTTCGAAGTGTTCGAAGAGGTAATCTTTGAGGTGCGTCATTTTGTAGAAGGTTTGAACGCCGTGGGGCGCGGGCAGAGCGCAAGTGTATCGGTTACCGTCTGGGTATCGTGAGACGGAGATGTCGATGCGGTCGCCGTTAGGCATGACGTAATAGTAGTCGGGTGGTCCGCCTTGATCTTTTTTGATGTGTTTAAGTTTTACCATTGTTTTTATCCTTCTTTAAATGACCCGAGAAATTGATCTCGCATTTTGCGTTCGAGTTTTGCGAAGCGTTTGGCATCGTCTTTGTCGTTGGTATTGTATTCGTAGAGGCAGAATTGGATTGCGGTTTCGAATACATCGTCGAGCGTGTCCCAATCGTTTCGTGTGAGGGTAAAGTTAAAGTCTTTTTTCATTAGTCATCCTTCATCATTGAGTGCCCTCCGATCTTCCCATGGCACGTAGGCCGCGGTCCACGCTTCGTCTTCTTTGAGTTTATTTTCGATGATGGGGCATGAGGTCCAAGCGTAGAGGCCGAGGTCCTGTTCGAGTAGGAAGCCTTTGAGGAGTTGTTGCCATTGTGCGGCATCTTCTGTGTTGTCTTCCCATTCGGCTTCGTTGAGCCAGTATGTGCAGAGGTCGATGCATCCTTTTGTTGTGAGGCTGCCGTCGGGTGTTCTGGTGTAGAGGGGTCGTTTATCCAAGGTCGTGTTCTCCTGCTATGAAGACGCGCTTCATTGGTTTCGTGCGGAAGAAGCCTTTGTACTGTGGGTAGTGGTGCATGAACAGGCGGGCATAGAGCGCAATGAAGTCGTTTGATATTTTGTATTCGTTACCTGTTGTAACGATCATGGTTTCCCATCTGATGCGGTTACATACGAGCCAAGCTGATAGGCGTTTATGTCCGCGTTCGATGGCTTCGAATGTGAAGCGTTTGAAGAGTTCGTAAAACTCTGGGTTTTCTTTGTGCCACGCCCACCATCTTTCTTTGAGGTCGTTATTCATTTTCTTCCTCCGGTTTATCATTGTAGACAAGGCCGACGACATAGGATGCGTTAAGCATGATGACGTCGCCGGTATTTAGCTCAACCATGAGCCCGTGGGCCGCGGAGTAGTCCCATTCTTTAATGTCTTCGTATATGACGACTGGTCCGATACCCGCGGCTGGCGTAAAGGTCACCGTGATTTTATTCGTCATCGTCTTCCACTTCGCCGTCACCGAGGCACGTGGGGCACGTTTCGGTAACGGTTTCGATATATCCTATATCTCTGTGGAAGTTATGTGGTTTGGCTATGTCGTATTCGATGTAGCCATCACCGTCGCAATCTGGGCATGTCATTCTGTTGGCCTTAATTTGGGTCGGATTGGTTTTTTTGATATTTTGTCCGAAACCACGCAGTGCATCATTATGTCATTGCCGTAGAGGTCGTATAGGTTGTCATACAAGGGTTGTGCTATGTTGAGTTGCATAGCTTGGTGACAATGTTTTTCGGATTTAAACCACACCGTCGTATTAACGGTGTGGCTATCAATAGTGTACGAGATGACAAGGGCGGTGAAATATTCAAGCATGGCCCGATACTTTCTCCTCTAACTCTCGCAAATAACCAAGTTGGAACGGAGTGTCTGCCGGGTCACGCTCAAACGATTGTAGCGCAGCAAAGACGTCAAAATCATTTTTCGCCATTTCTTTAAACGCGGCTACTCTGCCTGCTTGGTATTCTTTAAAATTTTCCTCTTCGGACTGACCAAAGTGTAGATAAGTCATAGGCCCACCCCAACAATGATACCCACTACAATAACCGCAGCGATTGCCAGAAGAATATGGTTTTTGTGTTTAGACCACAACGTTTCCATATCTTTCTCCATGTCTTCCATAAGACCCATCAACGCAGCGTCGGCCGCTTGCGCTTCGCCGTTTGTTGTGCGGGACGGTTTTTGGAACGTGGTGTTTGATTTGGCATACGCAGCTACTTCTGCTTTATTATAATGCCGCTTGCCGCCAATCATTACACCTTCCGGAAAGGCGTGTGGGCTGCGCTTCGTGGTTGTTTTGGTAATGTGATACTCAAGCTTTTGCGGCTTGATGTCGTACATCTCACAGATGTCACGCTTAGTTAAAGTGTGCTTTTTCTTCGCCATTTTACTTCTCCATAGTTTAATGATGAGAGAAGTATAGTAATATATGCGATAAAGTCAACTTTAATGTAAAAGTTCGTTACTTTCATGTGTTTGTTGCCTCTCATCATGGTTTATTGCTGCATTTGACAGGCATGAAGAGAGCATTGTCATGGCGGATGTTTTGTCTGGGGACACGGCCATGAGGTAGGAAAGTATCTGTGTTAACGCTCCGCCGAGCGCGGGCCCACGTTCGAGGCCAAGTCGATCAAATTCAATAAGAAGATCGGCCGTCATATCGCAGGCATCAAAGAAATCGTCTTTAATTTTGTCTTCAGTCAACGCATAAAACCTTTTGTTTCACGTTGATGGTAACATTTTTTTTGCAATTAGTCTGTAGGCTCTTTTGGTTTCCAGTTATCTACCTCGGCATACCACTTACCGTTGCGGCTTTCGCACACTTGAATGTTAATCCAATCGCCGTCTTGCTCCGCGAGCCACGCAGCGAGGTCCTGTCGCTTGACACTGAGGTTACATTTTATCCAATCGGGGGCTGTTTCGCGTGGTTTTTTGGCAATAAGTCCATTTACAAAGACTTTTTGTGGTACATCCATGTTTTATCTCCTTAACGTAAACGCCCCGGCCGGGGGCAACCGAACCGGGGCTAACTACGGAGGATGATCCGAAAACCATCTGACGTCATTATGCATACCGGTATGCGATTTGCAACACTTAATCGCATATATTGTATGGTGCTTCGGCTGTATGCACATTATCTACGACAGTCATGGTGCAGACAGTGCACTTTCGGACCAGCTTTTCGTCATCTTTTACAACGATTTGCAAGTCTTGCTCACAAGCCGGACACTTATTTTGAATAAGTCTCTGGTGTATAGGACCCTTGTCCTCCAGTTTCATTTTCTGTTTTGGCCTCTTTGTAACCCTCAAAAATCATTTTTAATTGCCCGGAAATGGTTCTACCCTCGTCCTTGGCTATTATTTTTACTTCTTCATACATTTCTCGGGGCACTAGAATGCTTTTCCAACGCGTTGTGTCCATAAATCCTCTCCGATTATATCGGCATATCTACGATATTATACGATAATATAGGAATGTGCAAGAAAAACCCCGCCGAAGCGGGGCAGTTTTGAGGTAGGCCACAGGCGTGGACCTATCGAGCAGTATGGAGTTGCTATTCAGCTTCGCCCCATGAGGGGCCAATTTCTACGTCACACTTGGATGGAACTTCAAGCGGAACGGCGTTAATCATAATTTGCGCTATTTCGTTCGCTTCGTCAACATTTTTAACCGACATCGAAATCTCATCGTGGATTTGGATCATCGGTAAGCGCCCAGTCTTGTAGATATCCACCATGGCTTTCTTCGTCATGTCGGCTGCCGAAGCTTGGATCAGACGATTAAGAGCCTTGTAGGTGTATGCCCGCTTCAGTCGCGTTGTGGCACCGTAGGTGTCGATAGCTTCTTTATAAGGCAAGGCTTTGTTCATGGCGAACGTGTCGGGCTCCCACAGGTCAAACCGGCACTTACGTCCAAGGAGCGAGCGCAGCGAACCGCCAGATGACTTGTCGTTTAGCCGGTTGGTTACGCCGGTCATCAGACCTTTCACAAACGGTACGCGTGTGTTGTACTGCTTGACGATTGCTTTGGCCTCTTCGACGGTAATGTCTAGCTGGTCAGATAGTTTGTTCACGCCCATGCCGTACATCATGCCAAGGTTAATTGTCTTGGCTTGCTTACGCGGAATGTTAGCCATCTCTGCGACCATGGTATGGAAATCCGTACTTGGGTCGTTGTTGTAGGCTGCTACAAACTCTGCCGCGCCTTCCAGTGGTATGCCCCGTGTCTGACCATACACATGTGCGTAATGGGTCAGGATGCGTGGTTCCTGTTGCGAGAAGTCAATGGCTGCCCACTGTTCCCCTTCTTCTGGCAGAAACAAGCTACGGATCAAGGGACCAAGCTCTGGGTCGTTAGCCGGGATTTGTTGTAGGTTAGGGTTGGACATTGAGAACCGCCCGCTGACCGTGCCGCCATCATCCGACCTAATCTGATTAATGTGTGCGTGGATGCTCCCGTCACTGTGGCAATGCTTCATGATGCTGTTGATGAACGTGCCTGACGTTTTGTTCAGGTTACGTGCTTCGACAACCAGCTTTGCCAGCGCATGTTCGTTCTCTTTCAGGAAGGATTTTGTAAATGACGGTGCGCCTTTCTCGGTCTTTGGGTAGCCTATGCCGACACTGTCGAAAGCTTTAGCAAGTGATTGTGCTGCCCAGATTTCTACTGCACTGCCAGCAATTTTCTTAATCTGTGCGTGTGCTTCTTTCTCACGCTTGAGCAGACCGTCACGAACGCGCTCTACTTTGTCCAAGTCTATGCGAACGCCACGCATGGTCATGTCCACCAGACAAGGCAATAGGTCGAGTTCGAGGTTTGCGATAGGCCACAAATCTTCTTTGCCAATCTGCACGGAGAAATAGTTCCACAACTCAAGGGTTAACTCTGCATCGGCCTGTGCGTAGGTGCCAACATACATGGCGGGCATCTTCCACATTTCTGCTTTTGGGTCGATACCAAACTCTCTGGCGGCTTCGACAAGGCCCTTCTCTGATTTGGTTTTGTTCAGATGTTCGTAGGCCAGCGCATTCAGGCTGTAGCTGAAACGGTTTTCATCCAACAAGGATGCCACCACCATTGTGTCGATGATGCGTCCGTTGACCGTGAAGCCCATTTGTTTAATCCAGCCCAAGTCATATTGAGCGTTGTGCATGATTTTATCTGCGGGACACTCGAATACTTTCTTTAACCAGCGGTTAACCACCTTTTCGTCTAGGTTTCCCCCGCCAAAGTGGCGGATTGGGATGTAACCGGACCAATCATCTACTGCAACTGCGTAGCCAACCACCTCACCGTCACCGGTCGGCCAGCCCGGACCGTTTGATTTGAGGTTCGGGTCGCGTGTTTCGACGTCAATCGCAATCTTTTTAGCCGACGTAATATCGGGTAATTCTAGCGGGGGCACCCACTCACTTTTTGGAGCGAACATTGCCATTTGTAGTTCTGATCCCACGTTTTGCGTCCTTTATTATTGTTTCTGTGTCACGGCTGTCGATGGCGACAAATTCTGCGCCCAACGCTGTGTAGCCTGCCTTGTCGATCCACGAATCCTCATGGTCGATTGTTTCTAAAAGACGACTTGTTTTAACCCAATCCATCATTAATGCAACGTGGGCCGGGGTGAAGTACCCCGGTTCCCGTAATACGCTGCGCAAGATTATGTTCCACCCCTCGGCTATCCTGCCGTGATTTTCGTAGGCGTCTCCATAATCTTTGGCGCGTGGACCGTTAACGAGTTTTTCTGCTGCCTCAAGCAATTCTTTACGGTTCATTACTGTTTTACCTGATTTATGTGTCCGGTAAAGACAAACTCTTTGAGCTCCTTGTCCCACGTAAATTTTACGGCGGGAATGTCCTCATCCTTCACTAGCGGGTCATCCCACATTTTTTGGGCACGTTTTTGTTCAAAATCAACAACGCCCATCTTTTTATATTCTTCACGCTTTTGCGCTTCATACTCTTGCCATTCACTCCATGTCATTTTCTTCATAGGTCATAACTCCTTGCTATGTCTTCTGGTTCAACAATGTACAGATTGTTCTTGGTCCGCGTAACGCCAACGTAAAACACTCGGTGCATGTCATCCGGGTTAATTCTCATCTCTTCGTCCGCCGCTGGGCTGATATCGGTAAACAGAACCACGTTATCGGCCTCGCCGCCTTTAGAGCCGTGGATCGTGGACGCTGTAATGCGGGGGATGCCATTGAACTTCTCCCCGCGACGTAACAAGGCCGTGATGTACGCTCGGTCTGTGTCGGGCAGTTTATCCATGGCTACGGACCAGATCATGTCCTGCGTTGCCAGAAGTCCATGGTTGGCGCATAACTCGTCCAGTTTTACGAGGTCGGTGTCCTCTAGTCCCGGGAGCTTTTTAAAGCCGCGTTTGATGCGGTCCCCGACGGACATAAAGCTGTAAATCTTACGTGCAACTTGAGCTTCTATCTCATTTCCTTTGCGTAACTGCTCCCACCCGTTAACGGCTTCAGATATTTTTTCGCTGATAGAACGGTGGCCGCGATAGTTAAACAAGTAACCGTTTGATTTTAAATCGTTTGCCACAGGTGTTAGCTGGTAGCCTGCTTGTGATAAAATTAGCCACGATCCTTGCGACATGTCCAGAGCACTGATAGTGTCAATACGCGCCACATTGCCTCTTTCTTTCCGAGGTTCATATTTCTTTGGAAATCTGCGGTTAATGCGGCGCACGACTCCCTCCGCAACACGGTGAACGTCACTCGGTACGCGATAAGATTGGCTTAGTGTTTCTGATCCGCCGGGAAGATTAATAAACTGATCCACGTCGGCACCGGCCCAGCGGTAAATTGCTTGGTCATCATCCCCCGCGCAGTACATACGCTTAGAGTTTTTGTCCAGAATATGTGCAATATCCCACTGTAGCGCACTTAAATCCTGCGCCTCATCCAGAAAGCAGAGGTCAAACTGCGGGCAAAACCTGTCGGAATGCGTGACGAACTGCTCCAGCATGTCTGTGAAGTCGTACAGGTTCAGTCCCTTTTTGTATTCTTGTAAACTTTTTGCCACAAAGTTTACCGTATTCCAGTCAGCTTCCAGATTACTGTGGTTATATTCTTCCCGCAGATTGCTTTTCTTTAACCGCGTGAGGTTAATTAGCCCCAAGATAGGATCACTGGCCGCAACCATCGACGGTACGTCTTCATCAAAGCTGGTGTTTTTGGCACCGCCCAGCGTTACGCCAATGGCGTCACTGAGTTCCTTATAGTTGGACGACTGCATAACTTGCTCGGGGCGTATGTCGCTCATTATAAGCGCCAGTGAGTGCAGGGTACGGAAATAGATTAAGTCTTTCTTAGGGTCGAGCCCAAAGCGTTCAGCGGCCCGCTCCTTGGCTTCATTGGCGGCTTTACGGGTAAAGGCTAGGAACGCTATACGATGAGGGTGGGTGCCGTTTTCAAGGGCCTCATCCACCATGTTAAGAAGCGTTGTTGTCTTCCCCGTCCCCGGAGGTCCGAATATTCTGAACATTTCTTGCTTTTTCCTCTTGGTATATCTGTTGAACCCGCTGCTTTGATATCTTGAACCATTTGCCAATAGCGGTTTTTGTTACTTTCTGCTCATCAATCAATCGAACGATTTCTTTATTACGGTCTGATTTCAAAATGGGGACTCCGCGTTGGCTCCAAACTGTGGCGTTTTGAAGTCTAAGTCTGCGCTTTCAAAGGACGGTATTTGCCAGACACGAACGGCACGGCCTTTAATTTTAAGAACAATACTCTCCCCGTTTATATCACGTAACCGTTGAGCAATCTTGTGTGACTTGTACTCAAAGAATTTATTCTTACGCAGAAACCCTTCGAAGTCTTTAAGCCTGAAGAATGTGATGTCCTCCTCTTCGTCAGTCCATGGGCGGCGCAGAAGGATTTCTTCTTTGTCTTGCGCTTGTTGCTGGTGACGACAAAACTCTTCCAAGTAATCGTAGAATTGTCCGCTAATGCTGGCATCTTGCGCAACTTCGATGATGGCGCTTTCGTTATCCTTCATTTCGCTTAACAGCGTACTGATGCGGCTCTCCCATTGCTGCTTTGCCATGGACCGCGGCATGAAGTTAAGCTGCTCCATACAAGCTTTCTGAAACTGCAACTGGTTCATCAATGCTTCGGTGTCTAGCTCCAGAGGCTCGCCGTTGACGTCCATAAACCAAACTGGCGGCACTGAGTTATACTTTCTAAGGTTCGCGATTGTAGCACCGGCTACAGCCGCTCCTATGCCAAACTTACGGGTACGACAAAGTTCCTTGTTACAATGCGCGTTGATCGGAGCGTCAGAACATTTGTAGGCGTAGTCTTTGCGCTCAACCTGTTTGGCAACTACATTGACCTCCGGTAGAGGCAGTGGCGGAGATAGGTACTCCATGTTGTATTTAAGTATTTCGGATTCCCAACTGTCAGGATACGCTTTGCGTAAATAAACCCCGATGTTGAATAACCCATTATTGCGTCCTCCTTCGCTAATTTTAGCCTTACAAAGTATCTGCAAGCACGGCGGACCGTTGCTAAGTAGATCGGTTTCGCCCTCACCTATTATTTGTAGCTTAACAACTTCCTCTGGGGTTTGAACAAATCTTTCATACAGTTCATAAAATTCTTCTATTGACGCGCTTGTACCGTCATCCAGAAACGCATATCGCAACCCGTTTTCGTGGTCATAGTACGGAAGATTAAGAAAGTTACCTACGTCCCCACGGTCGAGGTGCAGTTTAATTTGTTTTGGAAATATTTCGCTTTCACCATACCCCAGTGCGGCGGACATGTTTTGCAGAGATTTCTGCATGTCCTTTGCCTCCACCCAATCTTTGGAGAACAGAAAGCAATGTGCTCCGCCGGACTTTGACCGGCATACGACAAGAGGTAATTTTAATTTTCTTATTTTGTCTACGAGCAACTTGTGATCCAGCGGGTACTGATCGACGTCGATACATCCCCACTTGCACATGTTGTCTTCGTTAATTGGTATAATACCAAGCCCGGTGCCCTTACCCGAAAGGTGGTTTTCCCACAGCTTCGTGGTCCGAGGGTGGCGGGTTACGCCTGCTTTACCTTGCGCTTTACCGTTTGATCCGGTTTTTTCTATTTTAAAATACCCGTAGGCTTCTTTGAGCCCATCGAATATTGCGGAAAACTTTTTTACAGTCATTGATGCCCCCATACGGAAAAACGGCGGGGCATTACGCACCCCGCCGCGTGATGATTAAAACGGTGTGATTTTGCTACCGCTTTCTTCTTCCGTATGTTTGACAACTACATCGCCCGAAGAGATGCTTTCGGCAAACTCTTTTGCACGAACGTACAAAGAGGCGTCACTGACGGGACCTTCGCAAGCCATTTCCCAACCATGCCAAGACCCTTTGGAGTTTTCCTCCAGCAATGTCTTGAGGTTGTAAACATGACTAAAACGTGGCGGTGTGAACGGACCGTTCTTCCCCGTCATTTGGCGGGACATCATCATGCTATTCCACTTGCGCGACTTTTTAAGCTGCGTAGATTTCATAGCAATCAAGGCTGTTTCCGCGGACCCATCTTCATTCATTACAATTACAAAATGCTGATGGGTTTCTTCGATATACGTTCCATCACCGTCAACAACGTATTCTTTGTTGTCCTCTGACGAACGCTCTGTTTTTGGACGCGCCTCTTGTGGATCATAGATTGCCACTGGTGCGCCACTACCGCTACCCCGTGGTGCCCACTGGATAAACCGGCGTTGGTAAGCACAAGGGATTACCCGAATACCGTCCTTACCTTTATATGTCGCTCCGGTGACGGTGTTGTAGATATCACCCTTGCGGCCATCAAAGTCTGGGTCATCCAAGATAGGATCATTACCAGACAATACTTTTAGAAACGGAAGAGCTAAGTCATCTGTTCCCATGTCCATGCCCATTCCGGCATCTTGTTCGAAGACAGACGGATCAAATGCCGCCACTTCTGTTTTACCAGCTTTCGCTACTGCTTTACTCGCCATTTTATTTTCCTCTCTTAATGACTGCTCGTTGACCAATCCATGCGCCGAATAGCTCCATGGGAAACTCTTCCCCGGCTTCCACACGCTCTTTTACGAATGCACGTAATGTCTGCGGATGGATTTCCGTTTTTTGGTTTGCGGCATAACCTTCTTTGGCAGCAAATGCTTGGAAGGCTGACGCTTTATCGTCCTCACCACGCCCAAACGTGCAGATGACATTGTTCTTAATAATATCATCATAGCCGTTTTCACGTAGCCACTCGTAAGCTTGAGGGCGATTATCTACGAGGATTGAAGCCCCGTAGGTTTGTTTGACCTCAACAGTAGAGCCATCATCTAGCTCAAACTTATTGATGCCGACTTCCTGTAGTAGTGCGGGAAGGTCCTCATCCGTCATCTTCAGAAGCTTTTTCTTTGCCTTCTTGAGGTCATCCTCAAGGCAAGAAATATATTCTTCTTCGTTCTGGATTTCTTTAGCCAACTCTGCGACAGTCTTTAAGCCGCCTTGGTCTAGTTTATCAACTGATGAAGCAAGGTTGTCTTCAAAGTCTTGTTCCATCATCTTTAGTATATCGCTCATCGCGTTCTCCTGTCGTTGTTAAAGGCACCGTTTGGGCCTTGACAAATACAGATAATATCTTATACATTCGACAAGTCAAGTATAAAAATGCAGGGGGCAACATGCGTCATTTCGAGTTCAAAACCACACCCTACGATCACCAGCGCAAAGCGTTAGAAGAATCGTGGGCCGCGGAGTTTTACGCCTTATTCATGGAGATGGGCACAGGCAAATCAAAGGTAGCGATTGATAACGTGGCCGTGCTTTACGAGGCTGGAAAGATCAACGCGGCTATGATTGTTGCGCCAAAAGGCGTGTACGACAACTGGGCGCAGGGTGAAATCGGAACGCATTTCCCGGACCGTATTAAATCAAAAGTTTTCACGTGGCGTCCAATAAAATCAAAGCGCCATGAAACGGACCTTGTAGACTTTATTACGGAGAAGTTTGAGGGCGTTAAGTTTTTTGTAATTAATGTTGAGGCGTTTTCGTCTGAGCGTGGAGTGCAGGCCGCCAATGCTTTTCTCCACCACAATCCAGAGAATATTGTTATTGTGGACGAAAGCACCACAATTAAGAACCGCAAAGCGGCTCGCACCAAAAACATTAACGACTTGCAAAAGCGCAGCAAATACCGCCGCATCTTAACCGGGTCCCCTATTACAAAGAGCCCCATGGATTTGTTTAGTCAGTGTAACTTTTTGGACGACAGGGCGCTTGGGTTTAACAGCTACTTTGCGTTCCAAGCACGGTACGCGCACGTTCAGAAGCGGACCATGGGCCACAAGAGTTTTAACGAGATTGTTGGTTACCGTCGGTTAGATGAGTTGTCTGAACGCTTGGACCGGTTTTCCAACCGCGTTCTCAAAGAAGAGTGTCTGGATTTACCGGACAAGGTTTACATTAAACGCGCCGTGCCTCTGACCAAAGAGCAGGAGCGCGTGTATATACAGATGAAGAAGTTGGCGTTGGCAAAGATGGAAAGCGGAGAAGTGGCAACTACTGCCAGCGTTCTTACGCAGATCATGCGGCTCCAACAAATTTGCTGCGGTTTTTTGCAGCCAGACGAGGGCGAGATTGAACCTATCCAAAGCAACCGCTTGGATGAATTACTCAATCTGTCTGAAGAAGTTCAGGGCAAAGCAATCATTTGGGCGACGTACTCATACGACATTCAACGGATTGCAAAGTCCCTGCGCGACCGCTTTGGGCCCGAGGCGGTCGCAACCTATTTTGGCGAAACGCCACAAGAAGAGCGACAAGAAATAGTACGGCGGTTCCAAGATACTAACGATCCGCTGCGGTTTTTTGTGGGTCAGCCCAAGACCGGCGGTTATGGGATTACCCTGACCGCTGCAAACACTGTCATATACTTCAGCAACTCTTACGATTTGGAAATCCGACTACAGTCTGAGGACCGAGCGCACCGCATAGGACAGAAGAACAAGGTCACTTACATTGACTTGGTTTCTCCGGCAACGGTGGACGAAAAGGTTTTGGAAGCTTTGCGGAACAAAATAAACATTGCCAGCAAGGTGCTAGGCGAAGACGCTAAGACATGGTTAACTTAAAAAACGGCGGACAGTAGGTGTCGGGGTCTACCACATAGCGTTTCTTTTTATACTGACGCTCGTAATACGTGGCATTTTGTTTTGAGTAGTAGCAAACTTTGACGAACGTGTTTTGACCGTTTATCCAAGCGTGGGTGTATGTAACAAATACCAGTATATATACCGTCACCGGTACATATTTACGGCGGTGTCTTTAAGACTGACTACGCCGCCCTCCGCGTAAAAATCGTCCATGTCCCGAGGCAGGCCCTCCGCTTCGTAAATGTCAGCCTGTCCTTCAGCGCGAGCCTTTTCTATCTGCTCTGGGGTCTTGCCTTGATCGACCATATCAATAATCTTGTATTCCAGACTTTGCTTCATCTCGCGGATTTTTTGGTCGGCTATTTCTTTTAGAATATCATCGGGCAATTCTCGTTTTCCCGAGGTCACATTTAGCGGCGTTACATCCATAACTAAATCCGACAAGGCGGGGAAAATATCACGTCCTTCCTCGTCTTTCATCACATGAAGGCCGCGGTCTTTTATTTCGTCTGCTATTTTTTCAAAAACAGGATTATCTAATTGTTCGCTTAAATATGGAGAGTCATACATCTCTTCGATAAAATCATTTAAAGCTTCGTCAGAGGCATTTGTAATGCTTTCCGGAACTCTTTCTATACTTGTTATTAAATCACGCATTTTTGAGTTCATAGTCATATCAAGGCGATTTATTTCTTTTTGTACTTCAACGTTTTTTGCCATAGCTTCATTAGCATCAACAATTTGTTGTGGAGAATCCACTTGAATAGGCAAGTTGTATTCGTTCCGTCCCATAAACGGTTGGATTTTTTTCTGTAGTTTTCTGGATTCTTCAAACAGGCCGCTACGTTGTTTTTTTAACCGTTCCATCATTGCTAGAACGTCTTCAATCGGACCGCCGGGACGCACTCTCTTAACCGCGGATGGAACTTTTTCTAAAGCTTCAACAATAACATCTGGAGCAAGGGCCGCGATCCCCCCTGTAGCAGCCGCACCTTTTAAAAACGCACGACGGCTAGGGTCGGATATAACGTCGTCCGTCATAGAAGCTGGCGCTCCTGTGGGCGTTAGGACGTCTAGCAAGGTTGCTTTAACGGGCTGCTTTGCCAACGCGCCAAGGCCAATCATTCCGACGGGCGCAGCGGTTTCTAATACGGCTTCAATTGCTGCGGCTTTACGTTCGTCTGGGGGTAAGTCGCTGTCAAAAGCTTTACCCGAGGCTCGCATCCCCCGCAGGATGCCTTGTGCTGGGTCGATAGCCGAAAGAAGATTTACAAGCTGAGTACCTTTTTCCCTTAGTTCCGGTGGTATGTAATACCCAATACCCCTGTCCGACATTTATCCGCGTCCTCCGAAGTGTGCGTCTTCGGCCTGCCTTACAAGGTCCACAAAACCGGCTACGTCGTCTTTCACGCCTTGCTGTATGTTTTCCACGGCCCGTTGGCCGTAGTTGTTCATCAGATAGCTTTGGTACGAGCTTAACGGCCCACCGCCACCTTGCGGTTGGAACTGGGCTTCGAACAAGCCGCCAATGCCGCTGCCTGTGTTTGTTGGTGTGGGTCCGAAGGTGGTCATTTGATTACCAAATGCTGGTGGCGGTCCGAAGTCAGAGACAGTTGGTCCTCCGGTTTGTAGCAATTTAGACGTGTCGTATCCGCCGCCCGCCATTAATTCAGCTTCGTTTTCCAAACTCATAAGTGAGGGAGCCGGAACACTTAAATCGGGCCCTTGGCAAATATCTGCTTTTATATTTCCAAGTAATTGTGACGCGTCGTTTGGATCAAAGTTGTTATCAACGCCCATAAAACCTTCTTGGAAGGGCATAATTACGTCCCCAGAAGACATACCGTTTGGAAGCTGAATACTAGGGCCGCCGAATAACATAGCCTCCTC
>BCSF01000171.1_pt1 | contig 30099 bp, 8 predicted proteins | sample 1016431 | NCBI WGS metagenome assembly BCSF01 (sample SAMD00045685;SAMD00045686;SAMD00045687;SAMD00045688;SAMD00045689;SAMD00045690;SAMD00045691;SAMD00045692;SAMD00045684;SAMD00045690;SAMD00045691;SAMD00045692;SAMD00045684;SAMD00045685;SAMD00045686;SAMD00045687;SAMD00045688;SAMD00045689, study... | reverse complement strand
CCACACTGAAGTCGGGAATGACTCTTATCACTGAAACTGACAGCGAGCGTCATCTTAAAAGAGCACGTAAGATTCGTGATGTTAAAGAAGGAGAATTCTTTGATAACCAAGAGGAGTGGGCAGACGGATTCTGTGGCAAGTGATAAATAGAAACAGCCTATTGCTGTGTCTAAATGCCATCCTTTGAAACATTCAAGGACTTGAGTGTTACATTCAAGAAGCACCCTGTATCAGATGATCTGGTAACGGTGAAAGACAAGGCAGCTATCGTTCAGTCGATTACTGCCTTGCTTCTTACTAGGAAGGGAGAAAGACCATTTCAACCTCAGTTGGGATGTGGTATTCAGAATGTATTGTTCGAACCACTAGATTATGGTAGTGCTGGTATTATTCGATCAGAGATTAGAGAAGTCTTAAATCGTTATGAACCAAGAATTTCTGTAGATAGTATTGTCTGCACTCCAGATGATTTGAATAATGGTTATGAAGTCGAGTTGTCATACACTATTGTTGGTAGAGACGACGCACCAGTAGCAGTAGAATTCTTCCTAGAGCGAACACGATAATGCCTTATACTCAGGTTGCCAACTTAGACTTTGAAGACATCAAGATTGCTCTGAAGGATTACCTTAGAGCACAGTCAGATTTTACTGATTATGATTTTGAAGGTAGTGCGTTATCGACGCTGATCGATACACTCGCCTATAACACCTACTATACAGCGTTTAACGCTAATATGGTAGTCAATGAACTATTCATTGATTCCGCCACGTTGAGAGACAACGTAGTGGCAATTGCGAAGCAGTTAGGATATAGACCCAAGAGCGCAACGTCTCCAACTGCTTACGTATCATTTAATGTAACATATGATACGCCAACCAGTGATACTGAACTCCTACTGAAGAAAGGAACGGGATTCATTGCGTCATATGACAATAACATCTATCAGTATGTTGTATTGGATGATGTTACAGGACAAGTATCAAACGATGTTGCTACTTTTGAGAATGTAGAGGTAAGAGAAGGAACTCAGTTAGTCAACACCTTTACTGTTAACACCGCACTCAAGTCGCAACGTTTCATTCTTGACAATGAGAACATTGATACTAATACTATTAGAGTAAAAGTATTTCCAACAGGTGGTTCTTTGAGTGAACCATGGTTAGTTTCGGACAATATTATTGGTATTAATGGAACATCTAAAGTCTTCTTCTTAGAAGAGATTGAAGACTCTAGATATGAATTACTATTTGGTGATGGTGTTTTAGGTAAGGCACTTGAGAATGGTGCGAGGGTGGAAGTGTCTTATCTAACCACTTCGGGTCCAGAGAGCAATGGTGTACGTACATTCGTCTTCTCTGGTGTCCTAGAGAACCCACAAGGTGTCTCTCCTAACTCTTTCGATGTTTCTATTACCTCTACTGTAGCGTCTGCTGGAGGCGAAGAGATTGAGAGCACAGAGAAGATTAGATATACAGCACCGAAGGCATATGGCACCCAAGATCGTGCGGTTACTGCTGATGATTACTCTGCTATCATTCGTAGAATTTACCCTGCTACCAGCGACATCATTATTTTTGGAGGTGAGGAACAAGACCCACCACAATATGGAAAGGTATTCATCGTATTGAAACCAAAAGATGCTGCTTACTTAACATCACTTACTAAGAGTAATATTGTAGCAGAACTACAGAAATATTCAGTTGCTTCTATTGAACCCGAGATCATTGATCCATCTATTCTCTATGTTGAACTAGAAAGCAAAATTTACTATGACGGCAAATCAACAGATCAAACACCAGCACAGATCAGAGACAAAGTGATTGGTGGTGTACAATCTTACCTCGATGTTTCTGACATTGAAAAGTTTAATGGTAAGTTTAGACACAGTAAAATGGTTGGTGTAATTGATGATGCCGATCGTGCTATTAACTCAAACCTAACTGAGGTTACACTAAGAAAAGATTTCTATCCTCAGTTGAATTCTACATTCTATTACGAGATTTGTTACCAGAATGCATTTGATAAGGATTGTGATGGTCCAGTCCTTGCCACTACTGGTTTTAGGGTCACTGAGTATCCTAACTTTGATGTGTATCTTGAAGATAGGGATGGCAAAATTGTCCTATATAGACTAGATACTGCAACTGGCGAAAAGGTTGTCCTCGACAAAGAAGTTGGAGACATTGACTATGAAAAAGGCGAACTGAAAATGTACGATTTGACTATCATCAAAGGTACATATTTTGATAACCGTATCTCTGTCCGAGTAAAACCCCTTTCTAATGATATCAAGGCACTCCGCGAGGTTTACCTTGACGTTGACGTAGCGAATTCAAGTTTCACCGCATACAAAGAGTAAGTAAATGGCTGCTGTTAAGACTAAGAGAATTTCAACTCTAATTGAGTCACAGCTTCCTGAATTCATTTCTACCGAGTACGAACTTTTCGCTAAGTTTGTACAGAAGTATTATGAAGCACAGGAAGTCCAAGGTGGTCCCTTGGACGTTCTTAGCAACTTACAAAAGTATGCTGATATTGACTACTACGAGAAGAATCTACTAAAACAGAATGATTCTCTTGCTTCTACTATTAGTGCTACAGATACTACTATCACTCTTGTAGATGCTACTTCTTTTCCAGAGAAGAATGGTTATGTAAGAATTGGTAATGAGATCGTCTTCTATGCTTCTAGAACTGATACAGACCTCCTAGAGTGCTCTAGAGGTGTTAGTGGTAACACAACCCTAGGAGACTTGTACTCCGCTTCTGATTTCAACAGCACTGATGCCGCTCAGCATGTTGCTGGTGTAAAAGTATACAATGTTAGCAACCTGTTCCTGTATGCTCTAGTCAAGAACTTCGAATCTCAGTATTTGGGTTCTTTCCCAGAGAAGTATCTTAGAGGAGAGGTTGACAAGAGAACTTTAATTAAGAATATTCAAAAGTTCTACAAAACTAAAGGAACCGATAGTTCTATTAAGTTTGTCTTCACGACTCTCATTACCGAGAATGATGGTAATGATCCTGAAGTTTACAAACCAAAAGATTTTACATACAAAGCATCCAAATCAGATTGGATCAACGTATATGCGCTGAAAGTAAAAATTGTTTCTGGTGATCCTAAAGATCTAATTGGAAAACAGATTATTCAACCAGAGACTGATGAATATGGTTTTGTCTCTGCTACTGTAGATAACGTATATCCAGATGGCACAGCAGACGATGAAAAAATTTGGAATATTGTATTAGCACCAGAAACTGTAACTGGTGAGTTTGCTATTTCTACTAAGACCAGACTAGAGAAAGACTTATCACAGACAGCAGGTGTAGGAAAGCGTGTCAATGTGTTCTCAACTATTGGTTGGGGTAAGACTGGCGAAATTTTGATTGGCGAAGAGACAATCAAATTTGAAGAAAAGAATATCACACAGTTTGTTATCAAGAAAAGAGGTGATATTACATACAATCACAGTGTTGGTGATTCTGTATACAAACCTGTAATTATCGAAGGTTCTGGAGTCAGACTGCTAACTCTTGGTGTTGTATACAATTTTACAACTGATACTTCCCATCCATACTCATTCCCTGGTGATAAGATTCAAGTATCAAACCCAGGATTTGAAACGTCCGATCCTAAAATTGTTAGAACTGGTACGAATCAACCTAGATGGATTCTTAATAACAATCTTCCAGTCAACTCTCCAACTATTCCAGCAGTACAAACTGCGTTAGGTGAAACTTCAACAGATGTGTCTGCTATTTTTGCAGATGATCAATACTATTATATCACATCTTCTGGATATCCATCATATAAAATTTTAGATGGTTCTACTGTAACCCAGGAAGTACAGGATCAAAAGTTGCTTCGTATCATCAGAAAGCAAGCAACTAGAACTACAGAAAAGTATAAAACACCAAAATCCGATATTGGCATTCTTTTGAATGGTGTTCGTTTATATGGTTATCGTGATCCAGAAAGCGTTCGCTATGGAAAATTAGAATCGATTGAGGTTAACACTCAAGGTGGTGGATATGCTAAACCTCCTTTTGTTATTCTAGACGGAGTTCCTAATAAAGCAAGAGCAATTCTTTCTGGTTCTGTTGTTGAAAGATACATTGTTGACACAGACACTGTATTCCCAAGAGTTCCTGTAGTAGAAGTAACTTCTGGTAGAGGTGCTGAAGTTCGTGCTGTTGTTACTGGTGATGAAGTTACCAGTTTGGTAATTGAAAACCCAGGCGAATATTATTCATCTCCTCCACTTGTCAGAATTACTGATAGAAATGGAAAAGGTAGATTTGCCGATTACACTGCTATTGTAGATACTGATGGTAGAATCACTGGGTTTACAAAAAATGCTGGTGGTAGTTTCTATACACAAAGTACAGTTACTGTAGACATTCTTCCTGTTGGTAGTGGTGCTACTGCTACTCCACTTTTGACTGAGTGGAACTTCAATAGATTTGAAAAACTAAAATCAAACTTGGATACTGAGTATGGTTATGTTTTCAAGAACTACAATAATGTTCTTGAATATGGATACGGTCATGTTGCCAATCCAAAGGCACTTAGAGTTGCTTTGAATGATACCATCAACCCAACTGGAACAGAACCAGCAACAAAAGTCCACTCAAAAATTCTTGGATTTGCTTATGATGGCAATCCAATTTATGGACCATTTGCTCACGAAAATCCATTAGATTCTCAATCTCCTATTGTGAGAATGACATCTAGTTATAGCATTAGAGGTTCTCGCCCTGGTGGTCCAGCATTATCACAGTATCCACTTGGAACATTTACAAATGATTATGCTTATGTTCACAAATCAGGATCATTAGACGAAAACAATGGAAGATTTTGCATTACTCCAGATTTCCCAGAAGGAACTTATGCTTACTTCATTACTATTACTAGCGATCAAACACCGCAATATCCATACCTTCTAGGAGAAAACTTCTATTCACTACCTGTGGATAGTAATTACAATTCGAATATTAATCAAAACGACGTTCCAAAAAATTCAAAAAGATTCTACATCCCTGGTATGCCTAGAAATGGCGAAGGTGTTGTAGCACAAATTTCAGAAGTCAAATCTGGAACTATTGATTCTATTGCTATCGATAGATCATCTGGCAATTTCTCTGTTAATGGCAAGGTTTATTTTGATAATAGAGGATCCGAGGGATCTGAAGCAGAGGCATTAGTCGAGTCTGTAAAAGGTAAACCAGTCACATATTTGGAAAGTTATGAGGATAAAGTTGTCAAATTGACAACTATTCAAAATGCTTACCTCTTTACTGATGATATTCTTCGTCAACCATCATCAAACGCATCTGGAACAATCGTTGGCGACATTAGAAATGATAACGTTATTGTCTTAAAAGATGTTGTTGGAACGTTTGATAATACTGGTACATTCTCTGCTGATATCAAGACATTCTTCATTCTTCTGGACCAGAGAAGTTCATACACCAAAGGTGCTATTTTAAGTTTAACAGATGGTATTAATCCAGCAATCGCAACAGGCGAGGTTCTTAATGGAACGTCCAGTCAGAACACTGTTGAAATTAAAGTTCTCAGTGGTGATTGGTTAGATTTTAATACTGGAGAATACTTCTTACAATCATCAAACTTTTTCAACACTTCTGGTACAAGACCAGTTACATTGACTTCACTTAGCGATGGTCTAGAACCATTTGAGGTCAACCAAAGTGTTGCTCTAATTGAGACTACTGAGAATCATGGACTTGGTATTGGTGATAGAGTTGACATCAGTATTCTTCCTGATGATGCTCTAAAAACTAAAACGTATTACCTTAAGAAGAGACTTTACCAAGAAGTTGTATTCCAACCTCCTTCTTTCTCTTCCAATATCAATGACACTGGAATTGGAAGATTCCAAGTATTGAATGGTGGTGCTGACTACACTCCTGGTACATATACAAATGTTCCTCTAACTGGTGGAACAGGATCAGGCGCAACTGCTAATATCACTGTCTCAGATGCTGGTGTTGTGTCCAATATCACAATTCAAGCAAAAGGTTCTGGATACAGAAAAGCAGATTACCTAGGTGTTGATGATGAGTCTCTAGTAAGATCTGGCGCTTCACTCAGCACTGCTAGACTAACTTTGTACGTTGACCATGTAGGATTTGCTGCTGGATCTACAGTCTTGACTTTGGACAGTACAACTGGATTCTCAAATGGAGATCTTATCTCAGTTGGCGATGAAATTATGGAGATTGTTTCTGTAAATGGAAAGAATCTTACCGTAACCACTGGAAGAGAGAATACTACTGTCGTTGATCATTATGATGGACAAGCAGTTTCACTTTACAAAGCAAGGTATAATTTTGCTAATAACTTCCAAGTAGGAAGTGCAGCAGGATCGGGATATATCAAATCATATGATCTAGAAACACAAAAAGCAGTAATCGTTTATGATTATAGCATTGACAAATCTACAGCACAGGGAATTCAAGTAAGCACAACTTTCTTTGATTCTAGTTCACCACAAAGATTAGTCTCAGTTAAGACTGCTGGTGAGATTGAATTTAAGTTTGAATTTTCTGAAGACAATGTAACTTTTGTCGAAAATCCAAATCTTGATATTCAAGAGTTTTACAAGTATAAATTTGATACTTCTGATTCTTCCCTGACAGGTACGTACTTTGATATTAGTCCAAGTAGAAATTATAACATCATTACAGTAGAAAAACAAGCAACTACAGTGTTGCCAGGAAATCCTGGAGCATTTACAGATGTTAAATTTGGATTTGGTTCTAGAATTGCATCAAATGACCTTACTACTAAAGTAGGAACCGATTTTACTAACTTCTATTACTTTGATAAGAATGGTATTGTTGATTCTGATGGTAAGTATTTGAAGATTGTTACAGACCCTCTACAAGGTCAAAAAATTGTAAATTATGTTACTCCAAACAGATTTACATATGATGTTGCTACTCCACCACTGTGGGACGGATCTGGTACGATTACTTATACAACAACAGGACAATTCTCTGTTGGAGAAATTAACACATTCAAGATTACCAACCTTGGATTAAATTATAAGAAAACACCTATTATTGCTGGTGTTGATCCAAATGCTAATTTCAAAGCAACAGCAACTGTATTGTTTGATACTGTAACTAATACTGTTGTTGGTGTCAGAAGAGACACCAAAGGATCTAATTATGTTAATCCAAAAGCAATTGTAGTTGATGGTGATGGTGTAGACCTTTCGTTTAATGTAGTTGTAAGAGATGGCGAGATCTTCTCCATTACTGTTGATAATCCTGGAAGAGGATATACTTACACTCCTGTAATTGAAATTGTAGAAGGTGATGTCAATGCTTACATTGATAGTAATACTATTGGCGTACCACAAAGTATTAGTATTACAAGAAACGGTGGAGCATTCCACTTAGATAAAACAGTTGCTTCTACTTTCTCTTCGAAGTATGTCGTATCTCTGAAGAACTTCAGTGGCAATTTCCAAAAAGGCGAAATCGTTACACAAAAAATTGGAACCACTGAAGTTGCTAGAGCAAGAGTAGCAGAATGGAGATTTGGATCTAACCTTCTAAAACTCGAAGGTATCACTGGAATTGTTAGAGAGAATGTTGAGATTGTAGGTCTCATTTCAAGAGCATCTGGAACAGTAAAGGCAATTTACGTAAGCACTTTCGTAGAGAACATTACTGCTTTCTTTGATAACATTGGTTATTACAAGTCAGACAGAGGCAAACTAGGCGTATCAAATCAGAAACTAGTAGACAGTCATTTCTACCAAGACTATTCATATGTTGTTAAATCTAAAACTCCAATTGATCAGTGGAGAGATTTAATTAAATCCACAACACATCCTGCTGGATTTAAACTATTTGGTCAGGTTGATGTTGAGACGAATGCTGCAGCAGAAATGCCAGCAGAACTGCCACGAGCAAGTCACTTTAGTGTTATTCAACTTTGGGATCCAAATAAGAATAGAATTACTGTCGAGAACACTACTAGAGTCGTTACTCAAACAATTCAAAAAGTTGAAAATCAGAGAATCAGAAGAGGTGTTGGTTCTGCTGCTACTTCCGAATTTAATTTCAACGAATCTCGTGCTTTCACATTTACATTGGCAGCACCATTTGATGGATACTATGATACTAATGGAATATTACAAGGAACAAAAACCTTCCAAGTATTAGATGACAGTGGACTACCATTCTCACCATCAAGTGCTAAGAATTTAGTTATTACTTTAGATGGTGTTCTCCAAGAACCAGAAGTAGCATATACTATTTCTGGTGATAGCATTACTTTCTCACAACCACCATTAGGTCCAAATCAAAAACTAACTGGTGCTGACCTTTCTGAAACTACATCATATGCTGGTGTAACTTTCTATGGTAGATATTTTAATTTTAAAGATAATCAGTATAACACAAGATACTTTAAGAAACTCAAAAATATTTTCCAACGTAATGGTAGATGGATTGACTCAGCAAATCAAATCGAGAGAAATAGAGACTTTATTATTGAGGAATCTGTTGGATATGGCAAACAGTTCTATCCAGCACTAGATTGGAGTACAAAACTAGATGATTACCAAAGAGATATCGGGTACATTCTAGATGCTTACGAGCATGACATTAGATTTGGTGGTAACGTCAAAACTGTCGATTATGTATCAATTTTTGGTCAAGATACAGACTATGATTACATAACAAAAAATAAAACAGAATCACTAAACATTTTCAAGTATGCTACTAATCTAGCAAAACTTGCTATCAGAAACTGGGATATTGTGGAAACTGGTGTTACTTATATTACTGGTTCTACTCGTATGACAGTTTCTGATACTAACAGACTTGCTGTTGGTATGCATGTTAGTTCTGGTAGATCCTATCCAGAAGGAACTAAAATTATTTCTATTGATAGTGATACTCAGATTACTTTATCAAATGCTGCTTTAGCAAACTCTGGTGGTGGCGGTGGCGCTTCTGCTGGTGTTACAAATCTCGATGGATCAACTGGTGGTTCGGATCTTATCCTCAACACCAATACTGGTGCGGTTCTTCCTGGAGATCAATTTGCTGTAGATCCTGGCGACACTTTACAAGCACCAATTTCTTTCTCTGGTTCTGATGATGCTACATTCTTCTTTAGTGGTATTAATAACGGAACATTCTATGATGCTTCAAATCTAATTGCCGCTAACAAAGCATACTTACAAGAGGAAATTAGTGGATACACATATGCTACTTATACTTTACCTGCTGGTGATGAAGAGAAGTGTAAGAGAGATCTTGGTTTCTTAATTGATGCTGTTGTTTATCATTTGAGACTAGGTGGAAACGAGAAAGTAGTTGAGTTTGCTAGACTATACTACACTAATGCTGGATATCCTGATGGAGAAAGACTAACTTACATCAATAGAACAACAGAAGAAACTAACGCTGCTATTGATGCTTGGAATAAGTTAGCTGAAAAAATGATTCTTGCTATGAGAAATACTCTCGGGGCAGGAACATATACTAATATTGCTCCAGTTACAGATCCATCAATTGCTCCAGATTCTGTAAACCCATCTTGTGTTGAGGTTGCTTCTGCTATTAATAGCATGATTGGTGCTGTTAAAGATATCCTAGCAAGTGGAACTGGTGCTGTTGATTCAACTCCTATTAATGCTAGCAAACCAGGAAATTGGACTTCTAGAACTCCATATACTGATTATAACTTAATTCCAGATACGGCATTACCAAACGGAGAATGCGATGATGTAATTTCTTCTGTAGATTCGCTGTATGATAATGTTGATGATGTATTGAATTCTCAACTAGTTGCCAAGACACTTCCAGATTATGTTGATGGCGAAAACAAAGTATTTGAAATGTATTGGGAGGATGGATCCGAGGTCAATACAGAAGAAGACGAAGATTTATTCTTGAGTCTCAATGCTGTCTTACAGAGACCAAAGTATAATGCTGATTACCCTGGCGAAGATGCTTACTACATTGACAGAACTACAATTCCAAACAAACTTGTATTTGATGTAGCACCTATCTGGGATCAAGACTTTGGTGCAAAGAGTATTGGAGAACCAACCGCAGTTGAAAAGGTTGTTGGTGTTGGCGTCGGTAACTATAAGAGACTCACTATTGATTATGATTTAGTAAATGGAACTAGAACTGGTCCATTCTTAATTTTAGATGTAGAAGACAGCACAGTTCAGTCCATTGAAGACAAAGAATATCTTTACGTCTTCTTAGATGGAGTTCTTCAGAGAGAAGGGTATAGTTATGAAGTAGCAGGTCCAAACATCTACTTCAATGTTCCCATCAAAAAAGAAATGAAGATTGACATGCGCTACTTGTATGGTAGAGATGTTGGTCAAATTCTAAACGTCTTTGATTTTGCTACAGATAGTTTCTATGCTACAGGCACTATCACAATTGAAACCACACAATCAAATATCAATGATTATGTGTCTTATCAATGGATGGGTGATCTAGCTGGTTCTGGTGTTCATTGCTGGCAGCAAAAACCAGATGGAACTTATAATATAATTGGTAAAGTTGGTAATCCATATGTTAATGGAAATACATTAAAACTTGATATTATCAAAGCACAAAATGGTAGTATCATTGATGGATTGGACATTACCTTTGCTGTAGAAGGAAGATATTCCAGAACATTTACAATGTTAGATGCTGATGTTGTTTCAACATCATTGGTATATGATATCGATGATCAAGGAAGAAAAATCCTTAGTGATGAAAATGGACTATGGTCTGGAACTATTGTTAGAAAATATTACAGAAATCCTTTTGTAAGTCTATCAAACGGAGATCAAATTCGTGTAGATGGAGAAGAAGGATTCAGAAAAATTAAAGTTTTACCATCAAAAACTACCAGTAAAGATGGTAGAGATGGGGAACAACTTTCTGATGATATTTTTGGTTCAGTATCAATTGAATCTTATAATGGTGTTACAAGGGGTGAAAGACTCAGTGTAATTGCTAATATTGAAAACGGTGAAGTTGTATCACTAACTTGGAACCAGAGAAGTTTTGATCCTCTAACACAACCAACTGCATATCAGTATTTTACTCCTCCAGTATTAGAATTTGTTCCTCAAGATGGAACTGGTGGTGGAGCTAGAGCAGAAGTTATTGTAAGTAAAGGTCAAGTTATTAGTGTTGACTTGCTCGATGGTGGTTCTGGATACACTAAGGCACCAAGAGTAACTGTTGCTAGAAGATATCAAATTCTAACAGAAAGAGATATTGGTGTATCACTAATCAACGTTGGTATCAATCCATTCGTAGAATCAGCAGGAATGACTGCTACATCTACGATTGATGTTCTAGGAAACCAAGTCGAAGGTGTTAACTCCTTTACATCTGTATTCTTCAATAGTCCTATTGATACTGACAGAGTTATTACTGCTGAAATTCAGTTGGTAAGAGAATCTGGTGATGAACTTCAAAAGGGAGCATCAGAATTTGTTGGCACTAGAGATCAAGATCCAAATGATGTACAAGTCATTGATGTATTCCATGATGCTACTGTTGTATCTGCCGAAATTCAGGGAGTCCTATCTAGCAACTCTATTACGAATGTAAGCAGAACTATTACAACATCATTTGAGAATCTTATTCCTAATGATGCTATTTCTAATGTCAACTTCTTTGAGGTTGGTGCTTATCTCGATGTTGATCTTGATCCTACCGATACTATTGTATACATTCCAGATACTGCCAAGTTTAAGACAAATGGATATTTGTTAATTGGAAATGAAGTTGTAAGATACTTACGTAAAGTAAATGATCGTTTCTTGTTTGTAGAAAGAGGGGAGAACAATACTACCCCACAATTCTGGACAGCGGGAACATTCTTAAGACAAATTCCAGATCCAGTATCTATCGCCTTCGGTGGTGTCATTGCTGTCGAATCTGATGCAGCAGTTGTTAGTATTGCTCTAGAAACGCAAATTTCTAGAGAATCTACAATTCCTAGACAATCTTCGGCACAAATTACCGCAGACCATGATACAACAACTGAATTTGTAATTACTCCACCACCAGGAGGAGCGGTTGATGGATATGAAGAATCTCTATTCTTGGTAGATCCAGTTCCAGTAAGAGGAAACAATACCTCTGGTGGACATGATGGTAATGTAGATTTGATTGATGTTAATGGTCAATATTTTGTAACTCTAAGAGATACTACTGAACAACTTATTACTAATGAACTATTTGGGGCAGTTCAGCAATACATTGGTCGTTATATTAAGACAAACGCTGGTCCAACAATTGGAAACTTTGATCAAATTATTGATGATGGTACGTGTAATGTATCTGGTGTTACATTGCTCGAATTAAGTTTCCACTTCCCAGCATTGACGATTAGAGACTTTGTTGAAAGATCGGAATCTAGTTACACTTTATCTGGAGACTATTTCAATCTTACAAATTCATCTATCCAAAATCCAGTTGCTATTAGTTCTTCTGCGGGAACTGTAGGTGGAACTGTTAATGTACAAGACACAACGTACTTCCCAACAGAAGGTTACCTATTCACCAGCGGAGGAACAGTTATCCAGTATACTGGAAAACAACCAACTTCCTTTACTGGATGTACTGTGACAAGGGGTCCAAACACGATTAGTGCTGCTGATCAGTTGATTCCGTTTTCAATTACCTAAATATTGCTATAAATATAAATAACTCAGGCACAAATTACGTCGGAACAGAAAACCAATGGCTGCTATTATCTCTGATAAGTTTAGAATTTTTAATGCGAAGCAATTCCTAGAATCGCTAACTGAAGGTGCTACTGACACTAGTGCCGAGCGTTCAAGGATGTATTTCTTCGTTGGACGACCCCAACCCTGGAAGGCATACTTAGAAGTTTACTCTAAGTCAGCAACTAACTTCACAGTAGGGAACGAAGTGTATATTGGAACGTATGGTTCCACCGCATTCCGCGCCACTGTTTCTGCCGTTTATGATAGTGCCCTTCTGTTAACCGACGTTTTTGGCAGCAGCGGTGTTAACTCTGTTCCTCCTCTTGGCAGTGCTCTAAAAGAGACTGCTGATGGTGGTTCATCCGATACTGGTGCTACAGCAACCACTGGTGTTTATCGTTACGGTACTGAGGACGTTCCTCCCCTCCCTCTCGATAACCAAAGAGAAAAGATTGGTCTTTACGACGAAATTATTGCTGCTAAGCGTATCACTGACGCTTTCGCAAGAACTGTTATCCGCCGTTACAACTGGGATCTAGTTGCTAATCCTAAGTATGACATGTGGAAACCTGACTACTCTGCTACCCCAGGTGGCGGTGGTCAAATTGGTAAGCAAACCGCAACTGGTCAAGATAGCATTGCTGATGCTAAGTTCTATGTAATGAACTCCAACTATGAAGTATTCAAGTGTCTCTACAATGGAGAGAATCCTTCAAACGCTACTGGTCAAAACGCAACCGAAGAACCTCTAACTTCAGGTGCTAACTACGATGCTGCAACTGGTCTTTATACAGAGACAACTGGTGCTGGTTACATCTGGAAGCACATGTACACCATCCCAACTGATGATGTTCTGAAGTTCCTTTCTTCAGACTTCATGCCAATCGTTCTTTCAACACAACCTTCTAGAGTTGCTGTAGAAGGTCTTGCTGTTGCTGGAGCGTTAGATGTTGTTCTAATCGAAGATGGTGGTAATAACCTACCCGCATCACAAACTCTTTACACCAGCGTCAAAGGTGACGGAACTGGTGGTGTTATTGAGTTTGCTACTGATGGATCTGGTACAATCACTTCCGCTTCTGTAGCAGTACGTGGATCTGGTTATACTTATGCTAATGTCCTTCTAGGAAATGGCAACCTCTTCTCAGATCAAGCACTTACATCTGCTGTAGCAACACCTTCCGCTGCTACTGGTGCCATTGAAGTTGTTATGCCTCCTCAGGGCGGTCATGGTTCTGATCACGAAACAGAACTCAACGGTAAGCGCGTAATGACTAACATTCGCCTAACCTACGCTGAAGGTTCTGGTGACTTCCCTGTTGATAACGACTTCCGTCGTATCGGCATTATTAAGGATCCATTTAACTGGGGAACCACAACTTTCGCAACAGGCGATACCCTCTCTGGTCTAAGAGCAGTTAAGGTCACTGGAGCAACTGCTGACTTTATTCCTGATGAGAGAATCAGTCAGACCGTAACTGGTGGTACTGCTTATGGTACTGTTGTTTCTTGGACACTAGATAGCGGTTCTACTACTGCTGGTGTTCTCAAGTACATCCAAACAAATGATTCACACACCGATCAAGGTGTTGTAAGAGCATTCGAAAGCAATGCTGGTAACGCAATCTCAGGTGTTCAATCTGCTGCTTCTGGTAACGTTGACACTGGATATGCTAACACACTTCTCGGTTCTACATTCGCTTCTGGTCTAGCAGCACCAGAAATCGAAAACAACTCTGGTGACGTTATCTACATTGAGAACCGTCGCCTCATTACTCGTGCTCCTGACCAGATTGAAGACATCAAACTAGTCATCGAATTCTGATCAAAATTAAATAATTCAAGTCCCCCGAGAGATCGGGGGATTTTTTTTATCTCTACTAAATACTAGAGACTAGATAGTGTATTGGCGGAGTACAATGCCACAGAAGACCAACCTTAATGTAAATCCTTATTACGAGGACTTTGACGCGAGCAAGAATTTTTATAAGATTCTTTTCCGTCCTGGTTACTCAATCCAAGGCAGAGAATTAACGCAACTTCAATCTATTCTACAGAATCAGGTTGAGAGTTTTGGTAAGTATGCTTTCAAGCAGGGAGAATTAGTTATCCCTGGAGAAGTTGGTCTCAACACAAAATTAGATTACGTCAAGTTATCCTCCGTATCGGAAGTTGCTATTTCTGAGGGAGATGACATTGTATATAAGAAGTATGATATCACACAGTTAATTGGTCTTCAACTGCGTGGTTTGACTTCAGGTGTCATTGGTAATGTCCTCTCTGCGAATCTAGCAACTGAAAATGCTTCTGATACTCTATACGTATCTTACCAGAATAGTGGTAACTCTAACGCAGAAACCACTTTCCGTCAAGGTGAAACTTTAGAAGTTATTGATGGTGTTAATACACCATTGATGGTAGTTGGTACTGATGGCAGTGTTCTACCTACAAGTATCAATGTAACAAATCCAGACACTGGAGAAATTGCGTCACTAGAAAGTCCTGCTATGGGATATGCTTCTGCTGTTAAAGTAGAAGAGGGAATCTATTTTGTCAATGGTTATTTTGTACGTAATGACGAGCAACTCCTCGTTATCGACGAATACTACAACAAACCATCCGCAAAAGTTGGATTTACAATTAAAGAAGAAGTAATTACACCAGAAGAAGACGCATCACTATATGATAATGCTATTGGTTCTTCTAACTACACAGCACCAGGAGCACATAGACTCAAAATTAGTCTAGAACTCAAAGAGTTTGCTTTAGATGCAATCACTGATAAGAATTTTATTCAACTCCTTACTGTAAATCGTGGAGTTGTACAAAGAAAAGTGTCGCCTGCTGACTACAGTGTTCTAGAGCAAACTCTTGCTAGAAGAACATTTGATGAGAGTGGTGACTATGTAGTACAAGATTTCTCTATTGACATTAGAGAGTATGCTCAGAAAGACAGCAATAGAGGTTTATATGCTGCTGATGAATTTGGTCTGTATAATGGATTAAGTGCTACTGAAGCTGGCAGAAAGATGATTGCTAGCATTGGTCCTGGTAAAGCATATATCAGAGGATATGAAATTGTCAACAAAGAGACTAAGTATCTTGAAATTAATAAAGCAAGAGAAAGTCTCAGCAGTGACAACGTAACTCTTAAGACAAAAGGTCTACCAACGTATACTATTAGTAATGTATATGGTAGTGTTCCTCTGAACAAAGAAGGATCACAACTTACTGCTTACCCAACTGTATATCTTTCATGCCTTTTCAATGATGGATATGTTGGTCTTAGCAACACAGAACTAGACTCAAACTATCGTCAGACTATTGATAGAAGAGGAAAATTCTTTGATTCTAATATTGGAATCAAAACAGTAACACTCGAAATTGTAGATGTAAATATTCCAATTTCTAGTATTATTGCGTCTGATCTTGAAAATACCTTTAGTAAACTTTGGTATGTAAAGACTAGAGCAGGCACTAACATTGTTAGTTACGTAGATGTTCTTTCATATTCTAAAGTATTCAAACCACTAAGAAACCCAGGAACAACTGAAGAGTCTAGATTCTTAGAAGTCACTGTTTCTGGTCTCAAGAGCGATCTAGAGAATATTTTCAAAGAGTATGATGAAAGTTCTCAAGATAAAAATAGAAGAGTTTTCTTGACAGAAGCTTCTGCTTTGGGAGATGAAAAAGAAGATTTAGCATCAACCACTTTTGCTAATATTATTGATTACAGTGATACTATTACACCAATCATTGGAACTGCTAAACCAAGTAACTTCTACTTACAAGAAAGAGGCAATGGTTTCAACGAAGATTCGGATATCGTACTTTCTAAAGGAACTCTAGAGCAAGGTGGACGTGCTTATAATGCAAGATTTGCTCTATCGTATTTTGATCCTCAGTTCTTTACCAAAATTGTACTAGAAAATGTTGTACCTGCTAACTCATATGGTGTTGGTGAATATGTTTATGGATTGACAAGTGGTGCTTATGGTGTAGTAGAAGGAGCTCCAAATGGAGTTTACTCTACTGGTAAAATTTTATTCGTCAAAACACTTTCTGGAAAGTTTGTTCCTGGCGAAACAATTAGAGATGAGGGTGGCAATCTAGTCAAGATTGCAAAAGAAAATACAGTTTCCCACTTCATTGTTCAAGAAAGGGGTTTAGGATATCCATCCACCTCAACTATTACAATTGATGGAGTTGATTATCAACAATCTCAAATTGAATTAGGATTTTATGGACAAGGAATTTACAAAGTTGATATTATCGATAGAGTTTCTTTTGATACTGAGTTTTCCAAACCACCAGTAATCACTATTAACTCGGGAGATGCTGCTCTAACAACTTCTGCTGTAATTATTCCTGTACTTAATAGAAATACTGTTACTACTTACACTCCACAAAATGTCAAATCTTTTGGAGCAAATTATGGTTCTGGTGGTATCAATGCTTTCACAGCAGATGCTTTAGTAGATGATAGAGATCTTGCTAATATTACAGATGTAACCGATTTTACATTTTTTGGATCAAAAGGAACTAAGTTCCTTGAGTCTACTAGTTTTAGTGCCGATGCTAGTAGCATTGTACAGCAAGGAGATCTTATTCAGTTTTCTGATGACTCAAACAACGTAATTAGAGCAGTTGTTCAATATGCTACTCAACAGAAAGGATCTGCTAAAACTAGAATTTATATTGATGAAACTTTATATGATGATGTATCAAGCACTAGTGTTGTTCTTTTCCGTCCTCAAATCAAGAATCCAAATTCTGGAACTCTTCTCTTCCCAACAGGAAGTAAGCAAGTACAAAAAATCTCTGCTGGTTCTGATGATACCAAGATCAAGTATTTCTTCAGAAGAGATTTTGTTACCGCTGGTTCAACAGGTGGCGGTGTAATTTCATTTGCTGCTCAACTGCCATTTGGCACACAAAGGTTTACTTCATTCAACGAAAAGAACTACATTGTTACTGTCTTGAATAAGAACAGTGCTGACTTAGTTGAAGATGGTGATATTGTTTACATCGATGAAGATAATGTAGAGGTCACTTCAGCAACTGACACAGCAAGTGGTTTGACTTCTGGTAGTATCACATTCCGATTACCTACTTCATACTTTAATAGCACTTCTGTCGAAGATCCAAGTTATGTTGCTCCAGAATTAAAACTTACAGCAACTTTAGAAGTTTCTAATGCGAAACCCAGACTCAAAACTGCTATCAAGAACAAGCGTATTGTTGTTGATTCTGCTGGTGATAGAGTCATTCCTTTCAGAGGAACTGACTATGATAGCGACGTTGTAGAAACTCTATCATTCTCTGACGCATATAGATTGCTTTATGTTTATGAAGGAACTAGCACACAACCACCTGAGATTGATAGTGCAGGAAATCTAGTTTCTGGTACGGATGTAACTAATAGATTTACATTTGATAATGGTCAGAGAGATACAGTTTATGATGTTTCCAGGATTGTTTTAAAACCTGGAGCAGACACCACTGTTGGACAAATTGTAATTGCTTTTGATTACTTCGAACATTCTCAAGGAGATTTTGTAACTATTGATAGTTACCTACACGAAGCAGGAGTTTTAGAGGATGAAATTCCATCATTTAATTCTTCGGTTCTTGGTAATGTAGAACTTAAGAATGTTATTGACTTCCGTCCTAAAGTAAACACTAGCACAATTGTTGCTGGTTATCAAGATACTTCTACCCTAGAGGTAACTACTAGCAACTTTACTGGTGCTGGTTCTGTTGTGGCAGCAACTCCTGCTCCAGACACTAACTTAGAGTACACTTTCTCGTTTAGTCAAGTTCAGTATCTTGATCGCATTGATGGCATCTTCCTTAATAAGAGAGGTGAGTTTATTGTCAAGGAAGGCAATTCTTCACTCAACCCAACTAAACCAGATCCTGTGAAGGATGCTGTTGCTCTCTTCTATGCTTATATTCCAGCATATACTACAAGTAGTAAGGATGTAAGAATTACTCCTGTCGAGCACAAGCGTTACACGATGAAGGACATCGGTAAACTTGAAAAGCGTGTTGAGCGTCTTGAGTATTATACCACGCTTAGCATCCTTGAGCAACAGGCATTGAATATGCAAGTCAAGGATGAAATCGGTCTTGATAGATTTAAATCTGGTTTCTTTGTAGATAATTTTGAGACTCATGGTATTGGTAATCTCGTCTCCGCTGACTATAAGTGTGCTATTGACAGCAGACAGTCTGTACTGAGACCACAATCTAGAGAAGACTCTCTTCTTCTAAGAGAAGTTAATACTAGACAAGATCAAAGATCTGTTGCTGGATATCAAAAATCTGGTGATATTGTAACTCTTCCTTATAGCAGTCTCAAATTACTTGGTAATGATTTTGCTTCTAAGACGATCAATCCAAATCCATTCGTTGTATTCCAATATGTTGGTGAAGGATCTGTATCTCCTCAGGTTGATCAATGGTATGACACTAGTGTAGAACCACTAGTTGTTGATACTAATACAAGTCTATTTGACATCTTCATTGCTAAAGATAATACCAGAGAAAGTTTCTCAAGTCTTCATAATTCTTTTGTTGTTAACTGGGTTGGAACATCTTCATCGTTTACATCAATTAATTCTCTCGGTGAAACAGCCACTTCTAGTGCCACTTCTTCTGTTAAATCTGCTTCTGTAGGAAGTTCTTCTAACATTAGTCCACAGAATAATGAACTAGGAAAAGGAGTACAAACTAAGAGTGTTGGTGAAAATGTTGTTTCAACATCCCTACAATTCTTTGCTAGAACCAGACCAATCAAGTTTGTAATTGGAAGACTGAAACCACTAACAAAAGTTTCTGTATTCTTAGAAGGCAGAAACATCAACCGTTGGGTCAATCCAGATTTAAGATTTACTGGTCTTGCTAGTAATTCACTGTCAGCATTTAATGGAGAAATTGTAACTGATGAAAATGGAAACGCTAGTGGTTTGATTCTATTGCCTGCTGGTTATGCTCCTCGTGAGAATGCTACTTGGACTGGAGATGTTGATACTGTTGAGTATGACGAATCTTCAGAAGAACTGCGTTTTACAACTGGAGAACTAACCTTCAGATTTACTTCCAGTGGAACTGATGAAGACAAGACGGGTGTTGATACATATGCTGAGATTAAATATTATGCTACAGGTCTTCTACCAGAGAATCCTTCCAGTATCGTATCTACAAAACCATCTTACTTTAAGTCAAATGAAGGTGTACAGTTTGTAGAGAGCAATACAGATGATCCATTAAGACCAAATCCACTAGCACAAGTAATTAAAATTGAGAACTTTGAGGGTGGTCTATTTGTAACTGGTGCTGATCTTTACTTTAAGAGTAAGAGTGAAAGTATCCCAGTTAGAGTTTACATGACCAATGTTGATTTTGACAAACCTGCTAAGAACATTATTCCTGGTACTGAGAAGTCATTAACACCTGAAACATATCTTAAGTGTTTTGCTTCTGGTAATTTACTAGTAACTAAAGGTGAAGTTGTTGTTGGAGCAAGTTCTGCTGCTTCTGGTCCTATTACTAGAATTATTGATAAGAATGGAGTTGAACTGACTCCATCATCTACTGGAGTATATGCTCTTACCAATGAGCAAGTATATACTCTTGTTCTTAAGAATCATAATGGTAGATCATTCTTACAGAATGAGTTGTTAGAAATTCCTTCTGTTAAGTTGGCAAATGATACTGGCGGAACAGATTTAACTTTAACTATTGCTAAAGATAGTGGAAAACTTTCCGACATTAGAATTACCAATCCTGGTCAAAATTACGATAGCGCAGTTCTTACTATCGAGAGTCCACAACTTCCTGGCGGTTCTGTAGCAACTGCTAAGATTGATGTCTCTGATGGCAAGATCTACAACGCAGAAGTATCGATTGCTGGTTTTGGATATACCGAGTCACCATCAGTTGTTATCAAGGGTGTTGGTAATGGCGCTGGAGGGTGTACAATAGAGACCTTTATTGAGATTGATACACCCGCTGTTAGAATGGGTGTAGCAACCGATTTTGAGGGTCTCACAGAGTCTACAACTCCTACCCATTTTGCGTTTGATTACCCTGTATATCTGGAGAATGATTCCGAATATGCATTGGTAGTTGAAACAGACTCCACTGATTATGAACTATGGTCTTCTAAGTTGGGAGAGACTGATCTCTCTACCAGTACAGTGATCACAACACAACCATCACTAGGATCTCTTTACAAGTCTCAAAATACTGAGAACTGGACTGAAGATGGTGATCAAGATCTCAAGTTTACATTATACCGTGCTGAGTTTGAGATTTCAAGACCTTCCGAAGTTCTTCTTAAGAACGAAAGTCTTGGTTACGAACTTCTTGAAATGAATCCAATTGAAACTGATGCTACTTCAGAGTCGATTGCTACTTCTAAGTTATTTAAAAATAATAATAGCATCATCAAGATCAACCACAGAGATAATGGATTTGAAGACAGTGGAAATTCTTATGTATTTTTTAGAGGTGCCGATGAAACTGGTGCCATTCCATCAGAAACTTTCAATACTAACTTATTCCAAGTTATGAACTCTGGTGTTGATTCTTATAACATAAGAACAATCACTCAAGCAGCGAGAAGTTCAGTTGGTGGTGGACATGTTTATGCTACTTACAACAGAAAGTTTGAAACATTGTATCCACAAGTACATTACTTAACTGTCTCTGGTACAACACTAAACACTTCTGTCAAAACCACTAATATCATTCCTATTGATTCATCTACAACAAATTACACTTCATATTCACAAACCGAGTTTGAAAAAACTTTCCTTAATGAACCACACTACTTCGATAACCAAAAAGTAGTTGCTTCTGAGATTAATGAAACACTTAATAGCATGAGCAGATCTCTAACTTATAAGTTGGAGTTAGCATCTACATCATCACACTTATCTCCTGTTATTGATTTGTCTAGTGCTTCTGTCAAAACTGTATCAAACAGAATTGAAAATGCTAATGGACAAGAAAATAGATATGGTAGAAGAGATCAGTTGATTGAGTTCTATCCAGTTTACTCATTCTCATTATCAACAGCAACTACTGGAATCACTTACCAAAACAACCAAAGCATCAAAGGCAAGTCTTCTGCTGCTAATGGTACTATTGCCAAGGTTGATGGCACTCAAGTTTGGGTCAAACTTAAGACTAAGCAGGGATTCGCTGTTGGAGAAGAACTGGAATTAACACAGTATGCCAATGTTCAGTCTGCTCCTACAGTATCTGTTGGTTCTAATCCCTCACTGGTAACACCAATTATCAACAGTTCTACACAATCTGCTGCTGGAGAGTCTATCACAATTGTTGCTCGCAATCCAGTAGAATCTAAGATTCTAGAAACATATGATAATAGAATTACTGGCAAGTCTATTATTTGGAATAGAACTACGAGAGTCTTAACTCTTAGAACAGATATTCAACCTATCAACAATGATTACAATTCTCGAATCATTGACAATATTCTATATTCTAGAGCAAATGAAGTAACTGATCAAATTGCTGATATCTTCCGTGTTGGTGATATTATCTCATATCCAAACCAACCAGATGATGAAGCGTTCTTTATGGAAGTCGCAAAAGTAACATATAGCAATGGTGTTGATTTTGTTCCCGAAGATACTTCTAAGAATAGTTCTTCTATTGCGAAGTATGTAACCAAGGAAGTATATATCACTAATCCTGCTACGGCAATTGATGTTCATCTACTTGCTAACGTCAAGAACATTGAGAATATCGAAGTTCTTTACAAGTATAAGAGAGCATCTAGTCAGGACAATTTTGAAGATGCTGAATGGTTCTACTTCAATGATAATGGTCAACCAGATTCTCTAGAGATTGCTAGCGCCGAGAATACGATTTCAAGTATTGTTGAGAAGCAATCTTCATATCAAGATCTCAAGTATAGTGTGTCTGGTCTTCCTGAGTTCTCTTCATTCGCAATCAAACTTGTAATGAAGGGAGTAGATCCAGCATATGTTCCTAAGATTCAAGACATCCGTGCTGTTGCTGCTTTCTAATTTCCGCGCATGAGTTATATCAAAGTTAAAGGGCATGATGGTCTCGTTAGGGACGAGACCACAGGTGCCATCTTGAATCACGACAGTTCTGCTATTGAAGCTAGACGTAAACTAAAGCACTTGAATTCCGCGTTGGAAGACATAAATATGTTGAAGGATGAAATCTCTGAAATTAAATCCCTACTTAGAGAGTTAGTAAAAAATGCCAGCAATTCAAGTCGCTAGAACTGACACCTTTGAACAGCAAAGGGTCAAAATTAATGAAATTGGAACATCTCTGTTTAACATCAGTTCAGGTGGTTCTGATCTATCTACTGGTAATTTGAAACTAGGTGATGGTCTTAAGACAGCACCATCACTAGCATTTGACAATGAAAGTTCTCTTGGTCTCTATAGACCAACTACCCAAACTATTGGGTATGTTTCGTCGGGTAAAAATATTCTTGACATTAATGTAGCAGCATTAATTGTCTATAAAGATGAAATTATTAGAAAAAGATCACTGCCAACTTCTGGTGGTCTAACTGTAATTGGTGGATCTGGTTATGAGTATGGAACTTATATTGGTGTTCCTCTGAATGGTGGATCTGGTACTAGTGGTGAAGCAACTTTATTTGTTGATTATTTTACTGGAACTCCTGGTTCTGGTGGTGGATATCTAGCAGGATCATTCTCAGCAGTACCTTTATCTGGAGGAACTGGTTCTGGAGCTAATATAGACTTTAGTGTTACTGGTCTGAGTACAGTTATTAATGATGGTGGTACTGGATATGCTGATGGATTCTATTCTGGTGTTCCATTAGTTAACGTTTCTGGATCTGGTGCTGGATCTGGTGCTACTGCTATTGCCGAAGTAACTGGAACTAGTGTAGGCAACGTTTCAATTTCTTCAAACGGTAACAATCAATATCAATCTGGTGATATTCTCACAATTGCTGATGGGGACCTAGGATCTGCTGGTGGTGCTGGTCTTGAAATTGAGGTAACCGTTGATGCTGGTGTTCTAAACTTTAGTCTAATCAATAAAGGTCCAGGATATACAGCAGGAGATGTTTTAACTCTACCAACATCAACTTCCGTTAATGGTGTAGACATTCCTGGTACACACGTTGCTCCTGGTTGTACACTAACGTCTGGAAGCACAACTGTTACTTTAGCAACATCTACCAATGAAGTAATTCCAGGAATGATCCTGGCGGTAGATCAAGGTGGATCTGTTGGTGAATTCCCTGGTGGTTCTACAGTTACTGTTGTTAGTATTACTAATGGAACAACTGTTGAAGTTGATACTGCCGCAAGCGCAACTGGTGCTGCTGATATCACTTTCGCAAGTCCACTACCAACACGACTAACAATTCCTGGTGGAACATCAAACTTATACCCAGGTTTTATTTTAACAGGTTCAAATTATTCTGGAATTGATGGATCTGAAATTACTGCTGTTATTGATGCTAATACAATTGAAGTAGATGTAGCTGGATCTACTTCATTCTATCAAGCAAATCTAACGTTCACACCAAAATGGGGTGACGGTGGAACACCACAATTCAACTACACAGTAGGAACTGTTGGATCTGTAGAGAGTGTATCCATTACCAATGGTGGTACTGGTTATGTAGAGGGAGATGTCTTAACAGTAAATTCTTCTGATTTAATTAATCCAATCGAGTATACTCTTTCTGTAGAGAGTGTTCAAAAAGTTACATTTACTGGTAGTGTATCATCAGGTGCTATCTCAGTTGGTGATGATTTAGAAATTGATGGTGGTGGTGAAGGAGGAGCATCATTTACAGTTGCTTATGTAAAGTCAACTGGCGGAACGATTGATTATATTTTAATTAGTGGATCTTCTTTCGCAGATTCTGATGTAATTAGAGAAGTTGGAACAACATTACCAACATTCACAATCGATACTGCTCTAACTAAAAACAAATACTATGTAGATATTGCTGATGGAAACGGAGCTCAATTACACCCAGATCTAACATTCTACACAGGAGAAACTTACAGATTTAATCTATCAGCTTCAACTACAGGTCACCCACTAGGATTCAGTGAATTTCCCGATGGAGTCTGGAATGTTATTGGACCATTATCTACTACAGTATCTGTTGCGTCAGATCTAGTAACACTAACCAGTACAACTGGCATTCAAGTAGGAATGACAGTAGAAGAGGCTGGAAATGATCCTGGTGGTCTTGGAGAAGGAACTACTGTTGCCGAAGTTATTGATAGTACCACGGTTAGATTAAGTCAAAATCCAACTAGTGATGGCGCTATTCAACTCAATTTTGGTGGATCAGATTTTGCTACTGGTGTAACTACAACAGGAACATATGTAGATATCAAAATTACATCTAGCACACCATCACCGCTTTATTATTATTGTGGAGTACATCCCGATATGTCGGGAGAAGATGGTGAAGAAGCAACTATTACTATCGACTCTAATAATCCAAGAGTATTTGGTTCTGGATTTAGCGCAACCGTAGATACCATCGTTGTAGATGATATCATTACACTAGATGTAGAAACAGGTGCTATCGAATCAGAAAGCATTACCTCACAACAATCTACATTTAATACATCCAGTGTTACTAACACTTTAACTGCTCCAACTATTTCTGGTGGAGACATTACAGCGACTACACTATCATCAAGCACAACTTTAGATCTTACAGCATCTACTACAATTACTCTAAACGCTGATATTAACCTTGGTGCTGCTGCTTCTGTTTCTAGAACTTCTGGAGACTTCTTGAGTTCTGGTGAAATTAAGACTACCAATACTTTCAACTCCAATGATGCTCTAACAATTGGCACCGAAGTTATTGAATCAATTAATAACTATGATGTCGTATTGAGACCAGATGCTGGCAGACTAGTTGATGTTGATTCAACAACTGCTCTTGTAATTCCAGTTGGTGATACAAATGATAGACCAGTTGGACTTGCTCAAGATGGTGCTATTAGATTTAACACAGAGACCAATCAATATGAAGGTTATAGTTCACAGAGTTCTTCTTGGTCTTCACTTGGTGGTGTTCGAGATCTAGATGGCAACACATACATTCTAGCAGAACTTACCGTAGGTGCTAATGATAACACCCTACACTTTGTAAATGATAATGTCTTCACACAGAGATTTACTCCTGCTTGGCATGAATATGTAAATGTCAAGCAAATTAGATCACCAAACGTTACCGCCCCAGCATATACAGAATGGACAGCAAACAGTCCAGTAGCACTTGGAGATTATCTGAAGTATAGAAACAATATCTATGAGGTAACTATTGCTGGTACAACAGCAACGTCTGGCAACGAACCAACACATACTACAGGTGCTGTAGCAAATAATACAGCAGAACTTACTTGGTACGCATCTGCTGTCGCTCCAATTACATACGAAGAAGTATCAGAAGTTCGCATCTCTCCACTAGGATTTACTCCTCTTGTAGTTAATGGCGACTTAAGACTATCTGGAAATACTCTTTCAACTGATATCAGTGATCTTGAGATTCAACCAAATAGTGGAAGAAGAGTTGACATTGTAGCAGCAACAACATTAACACTTCCCGCTGGAGCAACAGGAGACAGAGGAAATCCAATTCAAGGTGGTGTAAGATTCAACACTACCTCTAGTCAGTTCGAAGGATATGATGGTGCTAACTGGGGTTCTTTAGGTGGAGTAAAAGACGTTGATCAAAACACATACATTATTCCAGAGACTTCTCCTGGTGCAAATGAAAACATTCTGTATTTCTATAACGATAATAACAATACTGCTCGTCTAACAACAACAGCACTAGAGTTCCACACAGTAGATACAATTGTATCAACGATATCTGACGAACTGGAAGTAACAGCATCTTTGATCACATTTGATTCTGCTGCTACTACTTTAGATAATACATCATTAACAAGAACATTTTTACACTCTGCTAAACAATACTTTGACCTTGGTCTTTCTTCTGGTTTATTTGTTGAACCAGTATTGAGACTTGATAATCAAGGTGATGTATTCTTTAATACAACATTTGGAACAGGTAACTTCACTGGTGTTAAGGTATTTGACGGAGAACTAAAAGAGTTTGAACTTGCTGATACAAAAATCTTAACTGACAAGATCAATCTTGTAAAAGGTTCTACAAATACTGGTGCTAGTATCATTTATGATACAGCAGTGCATGAGGGAGCGAAAACTGTAGTTACAGCACATAATCCAACTACAGGTGAAAAGGAAATGATTGAGTTTGGAATTATAGATAATGGTACTGATGTTTTCGTCAACGAATATGGTAATTTGAGGACGGGTCAAGAGTTGGTCGTCCCAACATTTGAACTAACCCCTAATAATGAGGTTCGTATTAACATTGAGTTGGGTGCCAATATTGGAGCAACTCAAACTGTTAATATCACATTCACATCAACCATTACTAAGAAATAAAAATGGCACAACAACTAGAAAAATTTGATTCTGCTGGTGGATTTTCGATTGAAAAAACTACCATTGTTGACGAACTCAGAAATGCTAAAGATTTAAATTCTTTAGAAATCAAGAATTCATTTTACAGTGATAGTAAAATCACCAATTACATTTTGCGAGGACTGAATACAGCAGTTCTACAATTGGATGATATTGGAACACAGATTACTATCGATAGTAACACACTTAATTTTATCACAGGTCATGTAATTGCTGTCAATCCTTTGGGTGTTGTGTATTCAGCAAAAATTGAGAGTGCTGCTTTTGCTGATGGAACTGGAAACGTTTCTATTTTATCTAGCATGAACACTGTCATTAAAGATGATATTCCAGCAGGTCAAACATGGAGTATCGTGCCACTAGGAGCGTTAAATCGTTTTAGTTATTCTACTACGAGAGCAGGAACTACCAACGTTATTAAATGGATTGTATCAACTCAAGTTATTAGTATTGCCTGGGCTTGATGTCTAAATAATAAACAGGAATAACCAGGCGTAGCTAGGCAGACACCATGAGTTTCAATATCAATTCTGACAAGGAATTTATTAGGGGTTCACAACCCAAGTTTATCGGTGATGATGAACTTACTATTAGGTCAGGCACTGGATCCGCTGAGAAAGAAATTCTTAGAGCTCAGTTGGATGCGGTTACGGGATTGCCCCGTGTTGGTATTAACAGAACAGGACAACGAGTAAATGCGGTAACTATTGTAGAAGGTGGATCTGGTTATACAAGTGAACCTTCTGTTACGATTGATCCACCACAAACTGCTGGTGGTACTCAAGCATTAGGATCTGCTTTTATTGATTTTACTGGTCAAGTCTCCAACATTGCTATCAATAACCCTGGTAGTGGATATACATCACCACCAAATATTACGATTACTGGTGGTGGCGGTGGTGGTGCTACTGCTACTACTGTTCTTGATACTGTTGACTTTGAACTTGATATCAATGGTGCTATTAGAACATCAACGTCTATCATTTCTGATACGGCGAGAATTCTAAACCTAGATATTGATAATTTTATCACACCTGATGCCAACTTCAGAGCACCAAATCTGAAGACCTTTATGAATAATACTGGAACCGCATGGTCTTCTGGTGTTATTATTCAAAAAGATTCATATAGATGGGCTGGTCCTAACGTATACCAGGCAACTAATACAGGAGTTACTGGTGCTCTTCCTCCAGTACATACTGATGGAATTGTCCTAAATGGAGAAGTTCTATTTAAGCACATTGGTTTCCGTGTAATCGATGAAAATTCTTTCGCTTACAATGAAACTGGAGAAGCAGGTATCTATCCACGTTCTATCACACCACTATTAGGTGATAGATCAGACAAGATTGCTACTACTGAATACGTCCTCAACCTAGCAACGAATGACGTTGGTGGTCGTATCTATGTTTCACAGCAGATTGGTTCTGACCTAAACGATGGTCGTTCTGCTGTAAACCCAGTTCGTACAATTAAGAAAGCAGCGCAGATCGCATGGTCCACTCCTGGTGTCAAAGAAACTCTAATTATTTCTGGTGGTGATTATGTAGAAGATAACCCAATTTCATTGCCACCCGATTGCTCGGTTGTTGGTGATAACCTTCGTCTAGTAATTATTAGACCAGCTAACTTAGGAAAACATATTTTCAAATTTGGTGATAAGAACTATGTTACTGGCGTAACTTATAGAGATAAAGTTGATGCTAACGGAGACCCAATTGGAACGTGGGACTTTGCTATGGTCTTTGACGACAAGCAAAGAATCATTGTTGACAATGAAGCAAATGGAGACTTTGGTCTAGAGTTTCCAATTGGTCATCAAATTTTTGGACCAGAAAGATTCCGTATCGGATTCCAGAATAATACAGGATTAGCTCTATTACAATCTGGCGTCGAAGTTGTAGGTTTAAACACTGGTGCTAGAGCAAGTGTATTTGACGTTTCTTTCACGTCAACTACAGGCGCTAATGCAAATGTTTCTGGTAATATTGATGTACAATTAAAATCTGGTGCTCTAATTGAGGGTGACCAATATAGTTATGTAACATCTGCATCTACTGGAGGAGCAGTATCATTAACTATTAGTCAAACTGCTGGTGAAAATAAACTAAGATTTACTACAGATCCCACAACAGACATTCCAGTAAATGCCTTTGTATTTTTAGATGATGCTGATAATTCTAGTTTCACATCAGGTTACTATCAAGTAACTAGTATTGATACTTCAAACGCACCAACATATTGGGATGTTCAATTTGTTCCAATCTTAGGTGCTCCTAGTTGGGATACAACACATTCAGAATCAATTTCAATTAATTCTGCTACAACTGTATCTAATACAATTGATACTATTAATCTAAAGTCAATTAGAGCTGAAGGTGAAGTTGTATCGTATGATGAAGACATTACTTCAACTCTCCCAATTTCTAGAATTGATTTCTCTTTACAGGGAGATCCAAGCATTGCAACAGGTGGTTTTCAACAAGCTCAATTTGGCAATGCCGAAGATCTTGGTGGCATTGTATTCTACACAAGCGCACTAGTAGGTAGAACCAACACACATGATTTGAAAGAAGGTCAAGAAATTATTCTTGAAAATTTACCAACTTCAAATCCAGACCTTTCATTCTTAAACGGTAAGCAAAGAATTTACAAAGTTCTGGAAGATGCTGATGGTCGTGCAAGAAGATTTGTAATTCCCAAAAAATTCCCATCATTTACTAATGCAAACTTTAACCCTGGAGAATTTGCTAGAGTAAAGTCTTATTCTAAGTCCATTACATTATCACTACTAAAC
>BCSF01000170.1_pt1 | contig 30112 bp, 12 predicted proteins | sample 1016431 | NCBI WGS metagenome assembly BCSF01 (sample SAMD00045685;SAMD00045686;SAMD00045687;SAMD00045688;SAMD00045689;SAMD00045690;SAMD00045691;SAMD00045692;SAMD00045684;SAMD00045690;SAMD00045691;SAMD00045692;SAMD00045684;SAMD00045685;SAMD00045686;SAMD00045687;SAMD00045688;SAMD00045689, study... | reverse complement strand
ACCCAAAGCTAGAACTACCGAATTAAAAGAAAATTCAAGTGTTCCATTTACTCTTGGTAGACAATTTGAACTGAATAATGTTCATGGTTCTGTTCCAGTAGGATTCTCTACTGCAACTGTCAAACTTCACTCTGAAAGAACTGCAACTGGAGGAAGTGCCGCTGGTCTTGAAATTGGTGTTGCGAGAGTATATGATTTAAAACTGAAAAACGCTGATTACCAAGATAACTCTACTCCATTTGTAGCCAGCCTTTTCGACGTTCAAACTTATAATTATATAAATCTCAACTCCACAATTGATTTAACATTACCTGCATACATTGAAGGTAAAAATAGTGGTGCTCATGGATATCTTGTAGAAGCTGTATCTGGTAGTAATCAGATTAAATTGTATCAGGTATCTGGTACATTTATTCCTAATGAACAGATTAAGATTAATGGTGAAGATGACTCCAGAACTATTCAGGATGTCAGAGACTATAGCATGAATGATGTCAAACAACTATATTCTAGTAGTGCATCATTTACCGCTGATGTTCTTTTAAATAGAGGCATTTCCATTGCTCCGCAGGGTGATGAATTTAGTATCACTTCTGGTGGTGTAATTAAATCACCAAATCAGACATTTAACGTTGGTATCAAAACAGGAGATATCCTTGCATATGCACAGGAAGGGGATACTGTACCTACTTTCAATAAAGTAACTGCTGTAAGTACAAGTGCTAAGACTGTTACGGTAAGCGCTACTACGAGTGTAGCGGGTGTTTCAAATGGCACTTTACCTGGAAGTACAATCAGTGTGACTAACGTTCTAAAGTTAGTACCTCAAGAAACCAATCTCAATGAGGCTTTCTTGTATGCTCCTCTAGAAGAGGCCAATGTATCGGATACCAATCTTTCGGAATCCAATATTGTTGTTAGAAAATCATATGATGTAACTATTGCAAATAATGGATTAAGCCAGACTCTCGAAACCGATGTCAGCATGACATTGGAACCTTTCGATGAAGAAGATTATAATTTAACTTATACAAGCACTGGTAATGTTGAAAGTTTAAACAATAGTAAACTTGCAGTTAGTGGAAGAACTATAACTTTACAAGATCTCAGTGTTGCTAGTGGATCTGCTAGATTAACAGTAACATTTAAAAAGAAAGATCTTGTAGCTAAGGGTAAAGGATTCAACAGGAATGCTGCACTGATTGTAGAAAAATCATCTAAAGAGTCATCTGGTACTGCAACTACTTCTATTCAGGACGGACTCACCTTTGGTAAGTTATATGGAACAAGAGTTCAAGACAAACAAATTTGTCTCAATGTACCAGATGTTCAGGATGTTATTGCTGTATTTGAGTCCAATGATGCGAATGAACCAGAGTTACCAAAACTAACACTGACAAACTTCAACGCTAATATTCTTAATACAATTAAAGGTGAATTAGTTAGAGGTGCTACTAGTGGCGCAGTTGGTACAATTGTTGTGAATAATGCAAGCAATCAAGTAGATTTTGTATATCTTAATGAGCAGAGTTTCCAAGTTGATGAAAAAGTAACTTTTGAAGAGTCCCAGGTAACTGCAAATGTTTCTGCAGTTGCTGTCGGTGATAGAGATATTCTGACTAACTTTGAACTTAATGAGAACCAAAAAGCAGAATTTGCTGATTATTCTTTCTTGGAAAGAAAATCTGATGCTGCAGCACCTACTAGAAAATTAAAAGTTATTTTCAATCACTATGTACTGAATGATGATGATCCAGGTGATTTCGTAACTGTAGACTCTTATGAAAAGCAGAGATACACTTCTGACATTCCAATGATTGAAGGTGTTGTTGCTGCATCTGATGTAATCGATGTAAGACCTAGAGTAGTTCCATTCGATGTAGCAACCGCAACAGTATCTCCATTTGAATACAACGCTAGAGCTTTTGCAAAGGCTACAAACTCTTCACCATTCAACTTTGTATCTGATAAAGCAATCAACTTAGATTATAATTTCTATCTTGGTAGAATTGATAGAATTTATCTAAACAAAGATGGCGAGTTCTTCCTTGCAGAAGGTGTGCCATCTAAAGAACCCAAGGAACCTCAAGTGATTGATGGATCTTTGGATGTAGGAACTATTACAATTCCACCATACGTATTTAAAACTGATGACGTGGAAGTAGTTCTTACTCCACATAAGAGATATAGAATGATCGATATCTCTCAACTTGAAGATAGAATTACCAGTGTTGAAAATTACACCGCACTTTCTTTACTAGAAACCGAAACTAAAAACTTAACTATTAGAGACTCTCAGACTGGTTTAGATAGATTTAAGTCTGGATTCTTTGTCGATAACTTTAGATCAGTATTTGGTGGGGAAACTGCTGCAACTGACTATAGATGTTCTATTGATACTACTGAAGGTCACTTAAGACCAACTCATTATACTACTGCTGTTGATTTACTTCTTGGATCTGAAGCAGTCATTGGTTCATCTGGAACACCAGATCCTGCGGCTGATCTTAGATTTGTTCAAGATCTTGGAACTCCCAATACTATTAAAAAAGGTGATGTTGTTTGTCTAAATTACGATGATGTAGTTTATTTTGCAAATAAATTTGCTACTAGATCTGAAAATGTTAATCCATTCCACGTTGTCAACTGGATTGGTGCTATTGAACTTAATCCAGCAACTGATACTTGGATTGAAACTAGAAAAACTAGGAGAACTGCAGATATTGAAGGTAATTATAGAACAACTATGCAGCAAACTGGTGCTGATAGTAATACTGGTTTGGCGCCTGTAGAATGGGGTTCTTGGAATACAACTTGGAGAGGAACACAGGTAACTGGAAGAAACACTAGGAGAACTAGGATTAATACTAGAAGAATTGGTAGAACTGTAACTAGAGGACCTAGAAGAAGAAGAGGTAGACTACAGACAACTAGAACCACAAGAAGAGATACTTTTATCCAGTTTACAAATACCACAACTCTTACTACCACGAGACAACAGAGAACTGGTACTCAACTTAGAGTTACTGAAAGATTTGACTCCACAAACCTAGGAGACAGAGTTGTTTCTACTGAAGTTATTCATACAATGAGAAGTAGAAACATTGAATTTATTGCAAGAAGAATGAAACCTAATGGTAGGGTTTATCCATTCTTTGATAACGTAGACATGTCCAAATACGTTATCCCTAAACTTATTGAAATTGAGATGGTATCTGGAACTTTCCAAGTTGGTGAAGTTCTTGTTGGTAATAGTGGTGCTGTTTCAATAAGAGTTAGAGTTGCAAATGCTGACCATAAGTATGGTCCTTATAATTCACCAAGTCAAACTTATAAACAGAATCCATATAAGACAGGTGAAATTTTACCAAAAGCATATTCAACTACTTCTTCAGTTCTAAACATTGATACTGCAGGATTAGAACTTCAGTCTGCTTCTGGTTATTATGGATACATTGTGAAGGACATGAGACTTGTAGGTCAATCCAGTGGTGCAGTTGCAAAAATTAAAGATGTAAGACTTAAAGCTGATAATTCTGGAACTATTATCGGTTCTCTATTCTTACCAGATCCAACTCTTTCTTCTACACCATCTTTTAGTACTGGAACAAAGACTTTCTCACTAACTTCTAGTAAAACTAAGTCAACCATTGTTGGTACTAAGGACAGTGAAGCAGAAACTACATATAGTGCTTCTGGAACTCTACAAAACGTAGAGAATCTGACTCTCAGAATGAGAAATGCAGACGTTGAGAGAAATACTCAAACTCAAGGCAGAACTCGACAGAGAACTAGAACTAGACAAAGAGCTCGTACAACCTTTAGAGATAGAACTACTGTTCAAAGAAGATGGGTTGATCCGCTTGCACAATCTTTTGAAGTTCCAGATACAAACGGTATCTTTATCTCTAAAGTAGATTTCTTCTTTAGAACCGTTGATACTGCGGGTCTTCCAGTTACTTGTCAGATCAGAACAATGCAAACTGGTCTACCAACTCAAACAATTGTACCATTTGGTGAAACTGTACTAACTCCAGATCAAGTTAGTGTTTCTAATGATTCAAGTGTACCAACTACATTTGAATTCCCATCACCCGTTTATCTTGCACCAAACCAAGCATATTGTTTTGTTCTTCTATCCGCATCTAATGAATATAATGTTTGGATTTCAAGAATGGGTGAAGTAGATGTTTCTACTTTAGATAAGGCAGAATCCGAACAGATTATTGTTGCACAACAACCACTATTAGGTTCATTATTCAAATCTCAGAATGGTGCAACATGGGATCCTGCCCAGTATGAAGATCTTAAGTTAACTGCATATAGAGCAGAATTCTTTGAAGGTTCTTCTACCGCAAGATTCTACAATCCAGATCTTGATATTGGTAATAACCAAATTGCAAGTCTTGATTTGAACCCATTGGAGACTACTTCTAAATCTATTCTTGTAGGTATCGCTAAGAGTCTATCTACTGCGGAAACTGGAGCTTTAACTCCAGGTGTTAAGGTTCTGCAACAAAATAATTCTGGATTCTCTGGAAACTTGAGAAGTCTTGTGGGTGCTATTGGTATTAGCAGTGATTTAACTATCACTAATGCAGGAACTGCGTTTACTTCTGCAAGCACTACCTATGCTAATGTAGATCTGATTTCTCTTACTGGTAAAGGTAGTGGCGCAAAAGCAACAGTTACTGTTAATGGTGGTGTTGCAGTTGCTGCTACAGTATCGATTGGTGGTACTGGTTATGCATTTGGTGATTCTTTGACAGTGGATTATGCAGATACTGGAAACTTCGGTAAGAATTTAATTCTATCAATTCCAAATACTGTTGGTGTTATCTCCGCATTTAACTCACTAATTATTGATAGAGTTCAAGGTAATATTGCAGTCGATGCTTCATCAACTCTATTCTATGTTGGTACTAGTGGAACCGCAAATATTAGCGGTGCATCAAATGTCAAATATTCAGAAACTCTAAGTGATGGACTTCACCTTAAAGTTCGTCATTCAAATCATGGAATGTATTCTGTTAATAACTTTGTTACTCTATCTGGAATTCAACCAGACCAAAAACCATCCAAAATTGAAGCACAATACACTCCATCCGCGACTGGAGATTTGGTTGTAGAAAACGTTGGTATTTTCACTAGTTTTGAAAATATTCCAGTTTCAAGTGTCAACCCTGGTTATATTATCATTGATGATGAAATTATCAAATATACTGGAGTAAATACTTCTACGAATTCTTTACAAGGAATAAGTAGAGCACAAGATAACACTATTGCTGAACAACACTCAATCAATGAACCAGTATATAAGTATGAAATGAACGGTGTTTCTCTCAGAAGAATCAATAAAAAACATGATTTTTCTGAAGTTAATCACTCACTATTCCCAATTGATATTGATTCCTATCATATCAAGATTGATGCATCTGAGTCTGGAACAGACAGAACTACTGGAAATGCCAATTCATTCCCAGTTCTATTCTTCAACGAAGATAAGAAGTGTGGTTCTTATGATCAATTATCACTTAAGAATTCTAATAGAACTCCACATGCAACCCAGAACATTCCATTTAATGCTCTAACTCCTAATCTACAAACTGCAATTCCCGAGGGAACTACAGTTTCCGCGAAAGTTAGAACTTTCTCTGGAGGTTCTCCTGACAATCTCACTCAAGTATCATTCAATGATCAAGGATTTGAACCTATTAGTTTAGAGAGTACTAATTTCTTCGAGACCCCAAGAATAATTTGTTCTAAGGTCAATGAAGATGAACATCTGCAAGATTTCCCTGGTAAGAAATCATTCACAATTGAAGTTTCTCTTGAAACCACTGATCCAAAAGTTTCTCCAATGATTGACCTAGATAGAGTCAATGCTATTTTAACTACAAATAGAATTAACTCTAAGATCACGAATTTCTCTACTGACGGTAGAGTTAACTCCTTGACAGAAGATCCAAGTGCAGCAACTTATGTTACTAAGATCATTAAACTTGAAAAAGGATCCGATAATTTGAAAGTATTCTTTGATGCATACAGACATTCTAGTAATGACATCAGAGTTCTTTACAGATTGTTTAGAACAGATACTGATGAATCTAATCAATCCTACGAGTTGTTCCCTGGTTACAGAAACCTTGATGCAAATGGAAATGTAGTTAGTGTTGCAGATAATGATGGTTTACCAGATAAGATCGTCGATTTCTCTAACACTGATGATGATTTTAGAAGTTATGAGTACACTGCGAAAAATCTTCCACTATTCAATGGATTCCAAGTTAAAATCGTTATGAATGGAACTAATTTGGCAAAAGTTCCTCTGATTCGTGATCTCAGGGTTATCGCAACTGCTTGATATGGAAAAAAGACCAGTTAAAGACGTTCCTGGATTATTTCGTTTAGAAAGCGGAGCAATCATAAATTGCTCCGACTCCGAATATAATAATTACATGGAAGCAAAAAGACTCAAGTTAAAAGAACTTGAAGAAAAACAAAATGAAAAAGAAGAAATCCAACAATTAAAGTCGGATGTGGAAGATTTAAAAGATATGATAAAACTGGTCTTAAATAAATTGGATAAATAGCTAAAACTGTAAGTTCTAATAATGGCGGCAAGGAATGTAAATCTAGTTCTTGAGCAGGGTGTTGACTTTCAAGCCACTTTTACCATTAATAACGCATTTAACAATGCACCTTTGAATCTTACTGGTTATACTGGAATCTCTTCCATAAGAAAACACCCATCCTCAACAACTGCATATCCACTGACAGTATCTTTTCCAGATCGTTTGAAGGGAAAGGTAAAAGTTTCTATGGGATACACTGCCTCAAGTGCAATTGAAGGTGGTCGTTATGTTTATGATCTAATTTTGGTGTCCACGAACGATTACAGAACAAGAGCTGTTCAAGGTAATGTTCTAGTAACCCCAGGTGTTGTCTGATGGCAGAATACGTAGTATCAGTAGATCAAAGTCCAGAATATGATGTTGGTGTCAATTATGAGATACCATCAAAATCTATTCAGAATGCCAATCTTATTCTGGATCATCTGAACTCTCAGTTCGATGGATCAAAGACATTATTTGCATTAACTCATAATAGCAATGTCTATGCTCCTATAAATGATCAACAAATTATAGTTGTTAAAAACAATTTGGTCCTAGAACCACTTGAAGATTATAATATTTCTGGTAGTAATATACAGTTTACTGTTGCACCTACCTCAAGCGACGATGTATTCATTATTGCTTTACAGTATACAGCCGATTTAACCAGAACGGTTAATTTTATTGTAGATTCTGGATCTGCAGATATGAATACTGGTTTGAAAGGTTCACTGACACTAGATGTTACAGGTACTATTGAACACGTTCAAATAATGTCTGACCAAGTTGGAAGTGTTCAGGTAGAGATTAAAAAGTCAAATTATACATCCTTTCCGACAAGCAATAGCATAACAAATGGTCAATATATCAGCATAAGTAACGGTCAAATTGTCAGAGATGATACCCTAAATAATTGGGATAATATAATCCGATCGGGTGACATACTGCAATTTGAAGTCATTTCGGTCAGTAATATCAGGAGATTTCTAATCTCTTTGAAATTAAATTTATAAATAACAATAGTTATTTCATCTGTAGCCAAGAAGGGAGTTGTTTTAAATGGCACTATTAGTCCCCAATATTGGAGAACTTGAATCACTAAGGTACTTGGTTGCAAATAACAACCACGTTCCTACTCTTGGTGATCAGTCCCCCAGAAACCTTGTTCTCAAACTGTTCACATCGAACACCACCCCAGCGGAGTCCGACGTACCTTCGCCAACCGCATATTTTGAACCATATGGTGTAGGTAACACCAACGCATATGGTTATACACCTACAACTGGTTATCCATTCTGCGTAAACAACAGAACTGATCAAGCGTATACCCAACAGACAGGTATCCTTCTCAACGGTTCTCGTTGGACCATTGCTCAGGTTGGTTCTGGTACTACTGCAACGTACCCAGAACAAACTTTCACATTCAGTGGTGCTGCTGGTGACGTATACGGCTACTACGTTACTCGCGCTAACAATATGCCAACCACTGTACAAGGTGTTGTACATGGAGCGGATGTTGGTATTGGAACCACAGTAAGTCTTGGAAACAACTCTGACCCAGTTATCGGTGTTATTGGTAACTCATATCTCACAGTTGATGCTAACCAGAGTGTCGATGACATCACTCTTGGAATGGTTGTTGGAGGTAACGCTGGTATTGTAACGGGAACTAAGGTTATTGGTGTTGACAGAGCACTGAAAGTTATCTATTTGGATAATGCACTGATCGATAACATTCAGGTTGCAACCGATCCCGATGTTACATTCAGTTTCTCCAAGATTACCGCAACTAACCACGGATTAGTCGCTGGTGACATCATCTATGTTGCTGCAGGTACTGCAAACACCACTACTGCATCTGCAACTTATACCGTATTTGATGTACCAAACAACAACGAGTTTACAACAACTCCTGCACTCAACCCAACTCAAAACGCTGTTGGTGGTGCTGGAACATGTACTCTCTACTCTAGCATCATGTATGCTGAGAGATTCACCAACGGACCATACACGATCCAAAACAACGGTGACCAAATTAAGATCACACTGAATGTCGCACTTGACTGATATTATATCTTTTTTCTTAATTTAATAGTTTTGAATTGTGAGGGGGTTGCTTATTATGAAGCGATCCCCTCCTTTGTGATCTCTAAACTATATGTTAGGTCGTACTGATGCCAAGCGTCTATAAGTTTAATCTGGAACAAGCGGATTTTCCTTATGAACAGGAAGATTATGGAACTCTTTCAGGTTCTGTGTCATCTACTGTTGATTATGGAAGTGGTTTGCCTGTTCAGAGTGAACCAGACTATAGTACAGACCTTTATTATCCCCCAACTCCAACTCCCTCCACTCCGCCAGGATTACCTTATTTAAATTTCGGATTTATTTACGAAACTCAGGATCAATATCCTGGCGGCGGTCTCACTACAAGTGGACTTATTGGAGAGGCTAAGACTACTAAAGATTACACACCCCCACTTGACCTTTACATTATTCTTGCTGGAGAAGTACTCAAGAAACTTGTTAAGGTCTGGGTCGGTACTGGTCAGCTCTTCGAGATAAGAGAAGACGGTGGTATAAGATTAATAAGACAAACTGGCGAAGCTTCGGGAACTCTCCGATTCGACGAAAGCACCGTGGGTGCTACGGAGAAAGTCACCTTTGACCCACCAGAGAACAACCAACTATACAGCATTTCAGGATCTTCTGTTGAGAAGTTTGTAGCTAATACTCCAGAAGACACCATACTGTTCTCTGCTGGTGGCGTTGGCCTAACCAAACAAGAGTGGAATTACGGATATTACGGAGACGATAACGATCCTGGCACATCAGGTATTGTTACACTTGGTGCAGGTTCTGTACCTACTGGTGTTTCATTCATCGTCGAACTGGACGGTAATGGATCACTATTCAGTCTTGGCGAGAAAGACGAAAGTGTAACTTGGAGTTATAACAAATCTTCCATCGGATTTGGCACAGAAGATTGGGGTTATGTTTACGAACAGGCAGCTCCAATTAATTGGGGATTTATTACCGATCCTATTGGTGGAAGTGATCAGGACTGGGGACTTATTACCGAAACGGATTTCACCGAGTTACCATTCGGTACAATCCTCTTCGATCAGACTGTAGAAGGCGATACAAGACTATTATATCTCTATCAAGTTACTGGTGCTGGTACTTCTGGTGGTATCACCATCTCAGGCAGACCTCTCGTCCACCCAGAGGTCGATTACACGCCTCATTATGGTATTGATCAAAATATTGGTATCGGGACCACTGGCATCCAGATCAGCGGTGAGATTGAAACTCCAATCAGAACCTTTGCACATGAGGCTTCTGGTAATATCAAATTCTTACGATCCGTATTCGAGGGTAGTAATCTCACTCTTGATGGATCAACTCCAACATTTGATAGTGATCAACACTATTGGGATTCCACTCAGGGTACTGCAGCCAAAGAAAGCTTTACTGGAGATCCCCCAGAAGGCGTTGTACTTTACACCACTTCTGGTACTGCAGCTGAGACATTTATTGCTCAAACTCCAGAAGATGTCGTTCTCTTCAGAATATCTGGAGAAATTGAAGAACCTCTTCTCACGTTCAGTGAAGTTGGTATTCCTGGAATCATTACTCTCACAGGAACCGCTGTCGAACGTCAGACTGATGATTATGCTGGTGTTGGAATTGCAACATTTGTTGGCGATGCAGAGACTAAACCTATTGGTGTATTTGGTCAAGGTGGCACCTCCACTGACGGTGGCGGTATTACCATTCTCGGTGAACTTAACCATCCAAATATTGATTACACGCCACATTATGGTATTGACCAGAATATTGGTGTTGGTACAACTGGTATCCTGTTCTCCATCGGTCCAGGTGGATTTGATATTCTCGGAAATCCAATTGGTGGAAGATACTACTCACCAATTTACCCAGCCAATGCAGGTGGAGTTGAAGGACCTGGTAGTCCTGGTATTGGCACCTTCAGACTTAATGATGATAGAGAACTTACTGTCACAAGAGCTCTACTACCATACTTTGGTACAGGTACTATTAATGTCACAGGTATTGCTTCTGAGGCATTTGGCAATCAAGTCGATGATGATGTAAATGTAATCCTATACAACATAAGTGGAGACGCTATAGAGCGTCCTGTTCAGGTATATGGTTACTATGGTGATGATCGTGATCCAGGCACTTCTGGAATTATCACCCTATCCACCCAAACTACTGAAACACTAGAGAAAGTTGCGTATGATTATGTTGGATCTGGAAGTGCTAACTTCTCTGGTGCTGCTTCTGATGTTAGATTAGTAACTGCATACGAGGCATCTGGAACTCTCTTCGTTCAGGGAGGATCTGCAGAGGCAACAACTGCAGATCCTGCAGATGAAACAGTACTTTATACTTTCTCTGGAAACGCTCTAGAATCTTACAACAGAGCTCCTGTTATTGGATCAGGAACTCTGACTATAAGTGGTGCTGCTTCCGATATCAAGACTACCATTGATGAAGTCGGATCTGGTACGCTTGAATTTAGTGATCGTGCTATTGCTCGGGTTAGATATATTCCTTCAATCTTTGGCAGTGTACTGTTCAAAGTTGGAACGAATCTTGATATTACTTGTGATAGTGATATACTTGAATGCGATTACTTTAGTGATGCTCTACACTCACTCACTAAAGATCTTACTGATGAGAATGAAACTGCATCTCTCACAGTTTCTGGTTCTGCTGGAACTAGAGAAGTTGATCTATTCCAAGATTACACAACCACAGGAAATCTTACATTCTCCAGTTCTGCTACAGAAAGGTTTGCATTTACTCCAGAAACTTCTGGTACGCTATCCATTACAGGAATTGCAGAAGAATCTTATTCGAGAGCGAACTTCTCTGGTTCTGGAACATTCTCCACTCTCAATGGAGCTGCAGAGAAATTCAGATTTAATCCAGTTGGTGGAACTATTCTTTATGACATTGGTGGATCTTCTACTACAAGAATTGAAAAAGAATACACAGCAGTTGGACTTGGATTCGCAACGTTCTCTGGTTCTGCAGAAACTAGAATTGAAAGAGAACTTAGAGTTTCTAACACTGTCCTATTCCAAGTTTCTGGTGAACTTAATCATCCAAACATTCAATATATTCCCCACTATAGAGGTGGCGGAACAATCACCATACTTGGATCTGGGGATGAATCTATTGCCAGAACCCACAAAGGAACGGGAGGACTATTCGGTCTTGCATCTGGACTTGAAGCTTATACACGCACACCTTACATCGGTGTTGGTACGATTTATATCGGTAAGTTTGATCCTAATGGAGAGGCAGCTCAAGGTGCAGGTGGCCTCGAAGCACTTGCTGATGGCGGACTATCAGGTGGCGAAACAGAAAAACGCAACTTTGAACCACCAAGAACATTTGTGTCCATAATTTAAGATACTAAATATATCAGAGAAAGTAGTAGTTGAAGAGCGCGTCGTACTATGACCAAACAGGTACAACTTAGAAGGGGTACAGCAGCCGAACATGCTGTTTTCACGGGTGCGGTCGGAGAATTAACAATTGATACCACTAATGATGTGGCAGTTGTACATGATGGTGTGACTCAAGGAGGTCTTCCCCTAGTTGGAACCTTAGCCGAACAAAAAATATTAAATAAAACCGCAATTGGTATTGGGACGGGATCCCTCAACGAAGGTTTATATGTAAAAGGGAAGTCTGAAATCAGGGGCGATCTCTTCATGCTCCCTGATCCTACATTAACTTATACTGGTATTATTTCTTATTTCGATAACCAGAATACCATTACTGGTATTGCTACTGCTGGTGTTGATGTTGGAAATAGATTTGCTCTTGGACCACAAACTCACGTTGGTAGTGGTGCAACCATTGGTGCTGGTGCGACTACTTCAACTGTCACGGGTGTTGGACAATCAACTATTACTCTCTCCGACACCTTTGATACTGGATATTTTGTTGCTCAAAGTGGTGAGTTAGATGGATTTTATGATGGTGTAGACCCCACCACTGGTCCAGACATAATTGTTGGCATTAATACCAGTGGTATTGTTCCTTCTTGGAGAATAACTGGACCTGGTATTCCAGATGATACTAGAGTTTTCAGTGTTGGTGTTGGCCAAATTCAAATTGATAAATTAGCTCTTAATACTACTGCTGGTGTAGCAATTCAAGCAGGTGACACAACTGCAGGATCTAACGTCATTAGTATTGATGATACTAACGAAGGTATTTCTACAGGAATGCTCGTTACTGACGACATTAATGGAACCAGTAATATTCCTGCAAATACAACGATTACTGAAATTATTAATGGTACTGATATCAGAATAAGCAACAATGCTGTTCTGACTACAGCAACTGACATTAAGATGACCGATCGTCAAACTTTTAAGTTTGGTGAATTCTCTTCTATCTCTTTCACTGCATATTTTGATAGTGCTGGTATCGGTAGTATTGGTGCGGGCAATCTTCAATTATCTAAGTTTGCTAAAATTGGTGAAGATCTAGAAGTTTCTGGTATTGCAACCATTGGTGCAGGTCTTTCTGTTCTAAGTGGAAGACTATTCACTGCAGGAGAAATTTTTGGACAGTCTACTGGTCAAGTCGCTGGACAGTGGACTGCAAATAGACTTATTTCAGAGAACGACATAACTGGTGTCGGTCTCACCATGCAGAACTACGTTGTTTCTGATAGATGTTACTTCAACATCAGTGATAACGGTGTTGTTCGCATGAACTCTGGTATTGCAACTTCTTTCAATACTCAGAGTCTCACAGTTACCACTGGTATTGTAACATCACTAACCGCAGTTAATATATCAGTCGAACAAACAGGTACATTTGGCGACAACGTTATCCTTAATAATGGTAACTTAAGTGTCAATAGTGGATTTATCTTTGGTGCAGGTGACCTTGATATTGGAGGACAGGCTGAGATAGGTGGTGACCTCAATGTAACTGGATTTACAACAGTTGGTGGTGGTGCAACGTTTACTCAGGGTATCTGGGTATCTGCAGCTGCTACTGTTATTAATGATGTAGAGATCCGTGATGGAAGTCTGACCGTATCCAGCATTGGATTTGGAACGGTTTCTTCATATAAAGGACATGGTTTATCCATAGCACCAAACGTAAATATTGGTGGAGGGACTGATCCAGGACCTGGTATTTTAACCGCAAAGTATATTGTAGCAAATAATACTGGAGATATTGCAAAAACTGGTAGTACAGTCGATTATCTACCATTCCAAATTACTGGTATTGACACTTCTAATATTTTCCGTGGAGACAGAGTATCTGCAGCAGGCACAGTATCTTTGTACACGATTAAAAACCCTGCTTTAGTTACTGATATTGGTATTAGTACAGTATTTGTAAGTCAACCGATTGAAAGAACTGGATCTATTACAACCAGTTTCGGTTATTTGGATGGAGGTCCAGGTATTTCTACCATCAGTGGTATTAACACGGCAGGTGCTGTCGTAGGATACGGTATCACTTTCGGAGCAACAGCAGAAGGAACTACTATTGCTGCTATTGGTGTTAGTGCTATTACTTTATCTGCACCCGCAACAAACACTAGAGATGAATTATTTACAGTTACTGGTGGATCCATTGGTCTTGGTCTTACTGTAATTACTGGTGTTAATACATCTAATGTTGAAATTGGTGATACAGTTGAAAACCCAACCGCATTTACAGGAACTCCTCCAATTGTAGGTTCTATTGGAATCGGTAGTATTATAGTTTCATATGCTGCAGAGGCTGCGGTATCCAATGGAGATTTCCAAATCTCACTTAAGAGAGACGTTTATTGGGGTCCAACAACTGGTATTACATCAGACTTCTTGGTAACAAATTCAAATTATGGAAGATTTGAAGGCACTCACTTAGAAGTTGAAAGAGTAGGAACTATTAATGTAACTGCTGGTGATATTACGGCAGGAAGTGGTGTTATCACTTCATTAGTAGCCACAAATCTAAATTATGATGTTTCTTATGGTGGTACTGCTTATATTAATAGTGGCATTATAACCGACCTTAATATTACTAACTCTGTTATTGGTGAAGTTGGAATAACAACCTCCTTTACTGACCTTACAAACTTCGATGTTGGTATTGGTACTGTACTTCACGTAACTGATGTCTATGCAACCAATGTTTATGCAAACGTTGGTGTTGCAACTGCTCTTGATACTCCACTACTACAAGTAGGAACTGCAAATATTGCTGCTGGTATCATTACTTCTGCAGGAATTAGTAGTGCATACATCGATAGAGCGGAAATTAATACTGGCATCATTACTGCTGCGGCTATAGAAGAGGTCACAACTCCTCTTGCATACATCAATTCTGGTATCTTTACTGATGTCAACGTAACTACTCAAAATACTAATGAACTAAGATTCAACACTGGTTTTGCTACTAACTTTACGGTCAGTGAAAATCTAAACGCAACTAGAATTACTGCAACTGATACGGTTTCTCTTGGTTCTTCTGTTGGTATTGGTAGTGTAGTCATTGATAATGCTTTCGTAAATACTGGTATCTTTACTGATATTGGAGTAAGTACTGCTAGATTTGATAATCTATACTTCAATAACGGTATTGGTACATATATAGGACTTACTACTGGATTTGCATCTGGTTTAGGTATTCATAGTGTTTACGCAAACACTGGTATCTTTACCGCAGTTCAAATTCAAGGAAGTAACATTGCAGATTCTGCAAACTTTGATCGTGCAGTTATTGGTATTCTTACAGTAACTGAAGATATTTTTGGTGTTGATCAAAAGAATACTGGTGTTTCTACCTTCGGAACCGCGACTATCAATGGTGTAGGTCAAACTACATTCCACATGACTGGCGACATGAGAGTCAGTGGAGAAGTCAAGATTGGTATCGGAACTACTGGTATTACTATTGATGGTGATTCTACTGATATAGTTGGTGTTAGTACCCTAGTAGCAAATGCTGGTATTATGTCATCTCTGACATTATCTGGCATTAACACAACTACAGGTCTTTCCAGAAATGTAACTCTGAAGACTTCCAGCTCTGGTATTGCGACTGACTATACTCTAACTTTACCTGCAAGACTCGGTAAGGTTGGTCAGGTTCTTTCTCTACAAGAAGATAACACCATTGGATTTAACACTGGTGGTCAGGGTCTGTATGAAAACAGATATTATGTATCCGCAGTTAACGGTGATGACACCAATGATGGTAAGACTCTTCCAACCAAGTCAATTAGAAGGGCTGCACAGTTAGCATCCTTCGATTCATTTGTAATTCCAGGTCAGAGATATCTGGATGCTGGTGATTTGATGGAGAACAACAAAGACTTCATTGTTGATGAAGTTGTTGGTAAGGTTGAATTTAATTATGAAAATATTGGTGTTTCAACTATCTTCCCAGATTATGACCAAGCTATTTGGAAGACATATGTTGGTGATACATTAGATGATCTAATCTATAATATCAGATTTGGTGGAAACAACCAGATCAGAGCACGTGCTGTAGGTTTTGGTACTACTACTTTCTCAACCACTACCGAACCCGCACTATATGCTTTTGAATATCTGAGATATATCACTCAGTATGTTGTCAATAACCAAACTCCACCAACATATTATAGTGATCCTTCTGTAAGTGTACAAACTTTTGATTACACGATCACCCAAGATCCAGAAAATACTAATGCCAATTATTTCCACAGAAATAAGGATGCTAAAAATCTGTTAGTAGGTAACAGACAAGAAATTATTGATAAGTCACTTGCATCCGTCGCAATTGGCGTTACCGATGTTCCTTCATTCTACTTCCCAGGTGATGACGGTCCTGTAACTGATAGATCCAGATTCTACACTGCATATCGTCTAATCCAGAAGAATAGACAGGAAATCATTGATTATGCATGGGCAGCAACTGTTGCAACATATCCTGGTATTTCTTCCACAGAAACTAAGTGTAAGAGAGACCTTGGATACTTTGTTGATGCAATTTCGACTGATATCTTCTGCGGTAGTAATGAATACGCAAGAAGATTCATGGGATTCTACTTCGATGCGAATGGAAACCCAACAGGAAATGGTTTACTTGGAGAAGAAACTGAATCTGTATTCGCATTTACAGAAGCCGCAGTTGGTATGTCCTCTGCAGTTTGTAACCTACTTGCAGTAACAGATCTAACTGCACCAAATGACCCTCTTACAGGAACTAACAATGGCGCAACTAACTGCGCTAACGTAAGATCTACAATCACCACACTGACTGGTATTGTTACCACAACCGTCGCAGCTGGTTCTACTTCTGGAATCTCCACCACTCCAAACTATGGTTACTTTGTTGTTGATTATGAAACCAACGTTCGTGGAAACGTAGGTATTGCAACTACCATGGTCACAGGTGGTAGAAAGTGTGCAAGAGACCTTGGTTATATCCTTGATGCAGTCACGATGGACGTGAACTTCGGTAGTAACCAACATATTCAACGTGCAACCAAGTTCTACTTCGATGGTGCAGGTAATCCCAAGACTGATGGATTGGTTGCAGAAGAGGCAATTTCTGGTTATGCATTTACAAGTCTTGCTTACTATGCTAAGAAGGCAATTACAAACCAGTTAAACTTCCAGGATCTTACGATTCAGTTTGATGCTGGTATTGGTACTAATAGAGGCGATCTGGTCTGTGCAAACACCCAGACTACTATTGATAACCTTGTAGGTATTCTAACAACTGCAGTTCTTAGTGGATCACTTGCAGGTATTCCAACTTCAATTAACTTTGGTGTAACTGATTGTGCTGATGTAAGATCTTCTATCTACAACTATGTTGGTATTGTTACCACCGCAGTTAGCGGAATCGGTTCTATCCCAGCACTGGATAATCCACAAACTCAATCACAACCAGTTTGTATCTTCGTTGAGGCTGGTAACTACGAAGAAGATAACCCAATCATCCTCTATGATGATATCGCAGTTGTTGGTGATAACCTAAGAAACACTATCATTAGACCTAAGAACCAAGGTAAGGACCTCTTCCGTGTAAGAAACGGTATGTATCTGACTGGTTTCGCGATGAAGGATGCGATTGACGCTGCAGGTATTCCCCAGTCTACTTGGAGATTCGCAGTTGCATTTGACGATCCAGCAGATACATCGGTCTCCAGAAGTGGTTATGCGACCAAACTGGATAAACCAATTATCAGTAGATCTCCTTATATTCAGAACTGTTCAATTCTTTCTTTCCTTGGAGGTAACGGTATTCTGGTTGACGGTGCTAAGGTACAGTCACCAAACACTCCAATTATTAAAGAAGAAGTCGAACTTAACGCAGACAGCGTACAACCTGAACAGGGTAAGTCCATGGTTGCTGCGGCATTCACCATGGTTTCCTTCGGTGGTATTGGTTGGCGTGTTATTAATGATGGTTATTCTCAGGTTGTTTCCTGTTTCCAGATCTTCTGTAGATATGGTTCACTTGCACAGTCTGGTGGTTACCTATCCATCACCAACTCCGCAACCAACTTCGGATTCTACTCTCTAAGGGCGACAGGATTCTCTAGAAACTCTTTCGCCTTCGATAGAGGTAGAGTTGCTGCAACTGGTACTTCAGGTGGTCTACAGACCCTTAAGGCCGTCGGTTACGGACGTTCTGACATTGATAACTATGTTCTTAGATTCTTCGATGATGGTTTAGTAGACAGAACTAACCTATTCAAACCCACTACAACTCAAAAGGACTTTAACGCAGCAACTGCAGTTAACACGGTTGCAGAAACTCTCACAATTACTAACCACGGATTCACAAATGGTGATCCTGTTGTTTACAATGGTGATGAAGATGCACAACCACAAAGAATCATCGGTGGTCTTGTTAATGATAACCAGTATTATGTTGGTTACATTGATGCAAATACCATTCAACTCTATGAAGATGATTCTCTTGCACTTCTAGTTGATCTACAAGATACTGGTGGTGGCGGTATCCACACCTTGACGAAGGCATCACAAGACTTCTTCGCAACTCAGGTTACTGACGCACACAACTCTTATCAGATGTTGACCCTCGCGGGTGTTGGTTCTACTGCCAACTTCCAATCTGGTAGACTTGTTCAACAAAGTGTTGCTAGTGGTACTGCAATTGGTTACGCTGTAACTTATTACAACGATACTAGAAAACTACTGGTTGGTCTAGAACTATCTGGTGGCATCAGAAGACCATTCGCAGTCTCTGATGGCGGTAGTAATCTGACAGTTACCGATCATACTTCACCAAATCCAATCGCGATCGGCATTACCGTTGTCGCAGGTATTACAACTTATTGGACCGTTGAGTTTAAGGTTGACTCCACCACAACTGGCAACCAAATCCTTAATATTGCAGATCTACCTGAAGATTATAGACTACACTTCCACAGACCATCTATTGTTAACTCTTCTGCACACACCTGGGAATACTCTGGTTCTGGTATTGACTACAACGCTCTACCAGAAAACGGAGGTAAAACTGATCCAAACACTGAGCAGGTTTCCGAACTTGGTGGACGAGTTTACTCCTCAGGTACTAACGAACTGGGTGACTTTAAGGTTGGTGATGCAATTACCGCATTCAACAGAACAGGTAACATCATCTTTAACAACACCGTTACCATCGGTACACTGGATTCTATCCGACTGTCCCTATCTGGTGGTGCTGTTATTGAAGAGTTCTCCACTGATGTTGGTCTTGGAGACAATGAAACTGGTGGTGCTAAGAACACCAGAATTTCAACTCAGTTAGCAATCAGATCGTTCCTCAACAACAGACTTGGTTCTGTTCTTGATAAGACCGTATCAACTAACGCAATTCCAAATGCAATTGTTCAGTTGAATGCAATTGGCCAGATCAACGCTGACCTAGTTCCACCAAGATCTGTAAATTACTTCAGATCTGATTTTGATGGTGGTAGAATTCAACTCGTTAACCTGATTCCTGCAACTAATCTCAATCAGGGTGACACCGTTGTTGAACCAACCGACTCATTCGTTCTAATCTCCGACTTGATCGGACAATACCTAATTCTTGATTCGACTAATGATGCTGGCATTGCACTTACGGACTTCAGTTTCACTAACGGATTTGAAGTTGTATCTGCAGTTACTGGTGGTGGTGCAATTGGTCTTGTTACTGCACCTCCAGGAATTGGAGTTGGTGTTGGCACAACTACCGTCGATCCTGCTGTTGGTTACGGTACAACTGGTCTAGTTAAGGGTGTACCACTTGCAGTTACTAATCTACAGGGTGGTTCTGGATATTCCAACCCAGGCATTTATACTGGTGTAAGACTCGACCAATCTTCTGGTATTGGTACTGGAACGAGTGCCAAGATTACCATTGGACCTTCTGGTAATGTAACAAGTGTTGCTATTCAAACTGGTGGATTTAGATATGCCGTTGGTGATACTCTAACCCTGAATGATGCAAGTGTAATTGGTGGTAGAGTTGGTGGATCCAACTTCACAATTGATGTTGCAGAAGTTGAAACGAGACTTTATCTCGCACTACAAGAAGGCACCGCAGGTACTCAGAAGTTCCCTGGTAGTACTGTTCTTCCAGATTACCTCGCTGATGAAAGTGCAGTTGGATATTCTACGAATATCGGTATCGCAGTAACTGAGACATTTACTCCAACTGATTATCTCGTCTCTGGTAGCGTTGACTTTGCAAATGATCGCATCGTTCTTGGTTCTGGACATCCATTCGTTGATGGAGATCCAGTTCTCTACAAGACAAATGGCGGTGTTGTAATTAGTGATCTACTCGATGAAGAAATTTATTACATTAAGACTGTTGGTGTCACATCAGTTCAACTGTATACCACTTACGCACTTACGACCGTTAAGTCACTACTCAGTTCTGGTACTGGAACACACTCTCTAAGTAGAGTTGGTGTTACAACTCAAACTGATCAGATCGTATTCAAAAATCACCCATTCTCTCAGGGTGATGCAATTAGAATTCAAACGGGAAGTGCAGCTCCAATTGGTGTTACAACTGGAAACTTCTACTACATCGGTTCTAAGACAACCAACTCCTTTACCCTACACACAACACGTCAACAAGCTATTGATTCTGTTAACGGTCTTATCCTTAACACTATCGATCTGGACGCTGCATACGGAGCAAACGTTGGTGTCGTAACCTTCCAGGAACAAAATGTTGTTTATACTAAGTCGGTAAACACTTCTTCTTCAGACGTTAGTAACTTCTCCCTACTTTCCTCCAGTTCACTTGACGCTCAGAACATCATTTCTGGTGTATTTGATCCCGCAAGATTGGGTTCTGGAACTGCAAACGCAGACGTTGTTCTTTACGGTGATTCTTCCTTCAAGAAGGTTATTAAGTCCGTTGGTATTGGAACAACTCAACCAATTGGTGTAACTTACACCTCCGCAGATCTGGCACCTGGTGGTGTAGGAATCAACACCTACTATGGTGATATTCAAATGACTCTTAACAGAGTTGTTTCCACTCCAGATGATTTCTCAACAGTTGGTATTTCTAAGTTCAAGTTAAGTACATTTGCAGTTGGAACTGATGGTGAAATAACTATTAGATCGTCTACCGATAGTGGTGATGTTGATGCCGCAACCTTGGGTGGACAGAACGGTGCATATTACTTGGATATTAACAATAGTACTGGACAACTTTCTATCGCAAGAGGTGGTACGGGCCTAGGCGCGTTACCTGGTAACGGTAGTATGTTGATTGGTAATGGTTCTACTTACACATTGACTGGAAGTCCAACACTTTCTGGAACAATGTCCGCAGGATTCACAGTCCTCGGTGGTAAGGATATTACCTTCACTAACTCTACTTCATTCACTGGTGATGCATCAGGTAGAATTCAACTTTATAACAATTCACTCTACCTCCAGTACAACACTTCGATTATCTTCAGAGAGTCTACTGGTAGTACTGATGTTGCAAACATCAATAGCAGTGGAGATTTCACCTCTATTGGTGACATGCAGTTCCGTAGAGGAACCTTCACCCAGGCAACTGGAACCGCACCATTCAGTGTTTCTTCTACCACACTGGTTAATAACCTGAACGCAGACCTACTTGATGGTATTCAGGCATCATCTTTCGTAAGATCTGATGCAAATGATACGGTTGCAAATAACCTGAGTTTCACTTCAAATACCACTCCAATCACAACGAACTCCATCAAGTTCAATAACTCTGAAATGGGTGGTTCGTACTATACGGAAGCAGTTGGAGTACTTGCATTTGACGAAAACTTCCATAATGATTCTCAATATGGTTCAGAGGCCACCGCGCCCGCGGCGACCTTCACCACGAACGGTGGCGGTCTTGTAATCAAGAACGAAGATGGATGGGGTGCAGTTCTTTCCTCACAAAACATCCGCTGGTGCGAAGGTAACTTCGCTAACCTACAGATCGGTGGTAACCAGGTATTCCACACTGGAAACGATGGTTCTGGATCTGGTCTTGACGCGGATACGGTTGACGGAATCCAAGGTGCATCACTCCTCAGATCTGATGCCGCAGACACTCTGGACGCAGTTCTAAGTGTTGGTCAAAACGGAAGAATTGACTTCCCCGATTATTCAACTGTTACCAATAATCCAAATACACAAGTAGATTATATCAGATTCGGTGCTAATGGATCTATCTCACAGGTGAGTGATCAAGGTGCAATGATGATTGCATCTAATGATGATGGTTTGATTATTGCGAACGGTGATGTTGGTAGAACATTTACTTCTTCCGACATCAACCCATTAACAGAAGATACTTTCCTCCTTTCCGACTTTAAAGTTGAGATTTGGACGAATCTTCAAAGTGGAATTGGAAATAAACAAGTGTTTGTCTTCAGAACAGACGGTGAATTTAGAGCTCCTGTAACAGTTCAGGCAAACTCTGATATCAAACTGAAGACTAACCTCAGACCTCTTGAAAATTGCCTAGATAAGATCTCGCGCATCACTGGATATCGTTACGAACGTATCGATCTTAACAATAAAGAACAAATCGGTGTTGTCGCGCAGGAAGTTGAGAAGGAGTTCCCAGAACTCGTAAGTGAGGAAGACGGAATCAAGGCAGTATCCTACGGAAACCTCGTTGCCGTCGCGTTCGAGGCGATCAAGGAACTCAAGGCAGAGGTTGATACCCTCCGCGAAGAGATCCGCGAACTGAAGGGAGAGTAAGAACTCTCTCATGGTTTATAAATACCTCTAGGAAACTAGGGGTATTTTTTTATGGCGCAACCATCTAGTAGAGCGGAGTTGAAAGAATACTGCCTCAAACAACTAGGTAAGCCAGTCTTAGAAATAAACGTAGATGACGATCAAATTGACAATCTAATTGATGATGCGATCCAATACTTTCATGAGCGTCACTATGATGGTATTGAACGTGTTTACCTAAAACATAAATTAACACCAACAGAGAAAGAAACAATCAAACAGACTGGAATATCCACAACTCAGTCTGCAACTGTTGTTGGTGCAGGTTTGACATCAATTAGTTATGTCGAGGGTGTAAATTATCTACCACTACCAGATTCAATCATCGGAGTAAACTCTGTACTTAAGTTAAACTCTAGTACCGTTTCTGACGGACTCTTTAACATTAAGTATCAGTTATTCTTGAATGATGTTTATTACTATGGTGCTCTTGATCTATTGAACTATTCGATGGTCAAGAGATATCTTGAGGATTTGGATCACATCCTAAATCCTCAAGCAATGATTAGATTTAATAAAACTAATCACAAGTTATATCTGGATATTGATTGGACCGAGGTTGGTCAAAATGAATATCTAATTATTGATTGTTACAGAATCATCAATCCTTCAGAAGCGACCAAAGTTTACAATGACTTCTGGTTGAAGAGGTATCTTACTGCACTGATTAAAAAACAGTGGGGTATGAATATGATCAAGTTCCAAGGTGTTCAACTTCCTGGTGGGGTTCAACTCAACGGAAGACAAATCTATGAAGATGGTCTTGCAGAAATAGAAAAACTGGAAGAACAACTTAAGAATGAGTACGAGTTACCACCAATCGATTTAATAGGCTGATATGTCTCCACTAAATTCTTATTTTCTCCAAGGATCTCCTGGTGAGCAGAGACTCATTCAGGATTTAGTCAATGAACAGTTAAAAATGTATGGTGAGGACGTACTGTACTTGCCAAGAAAGATCATTGGAGAAAATACTGTTATACGAGAAAACACTGCTGCAAAGTTTGACGATAGTTTCAGAATTGAAGCATATCTGATGAACTATGAGGGGTTCCAAGGAGCAAGTGCAGAACTCCTCACAAAGTTTGGTGTTAGAAATACAGACGAGTTGACTCTTGTTATATCAAAGGAAAGATATGATGATTTTGTTCAACCGATTATCGACCAGTTCCCAGTTGGAGAAAGAAAAAAGGCTAAAAGACCTAATGAGGGAGACCTGATCTTTTTCCCCTTAGAGGGAGCACTTTTTGAAATTAAATTTGTAGAAGGTAAGAAACCTTTCTATCAACTCAGAAATCTATATGTTTATGAACTTCTATGCGAGAGATTTGAATTTGAAGATGAGATTATCGATGTTTCTCAAGTAGACGCAGAAGGATCCAATGTTAATGAGACGGTATCTCAGTTTGGCAATGTTTTAACACTAAATCTTGTTGGTGCTTCTGCAACAACTGCGGTAGCATCTGTTTCGGGAATTGTTACCGATACGACTTATAAGTCTTTACAATACTTAGATCTAATTCATGATGGTGCATACGTAACTGCACCTACAGTTAAGATACAAAAACCTTTCTTTGGTATTGGTGTAACTGCTACAGCTACTGCAATCCTTAATGTCGATGGTAGTATTGAAACTTTTAATATTACTAATCCAGGAACACAATACATCGGTGTTGCAACAGTTTCAATTTCTACAACACCGGCAATTCCAAATGAATATGTACTCGACTATCCTATCAATGCAATTGATAGTGATTATTCTCTCAAGATCAATAATAGAGAGTGGCAATTAGATACGACTCGCGGAATAACGGGACAAAAATCTGTAGGAACTGTAAAATTCTATTACTTCTATACAGGATCTACTCCAACTAGTGGATATCTGTATAGATCAAACTTCGTGAATGTTAAGTGGACTGCGGATAGTACTGTTAGTATTGAAATAAGAAGAACAGATAATGCACAGTTTGACACAGCAATATTAAATGAACCAATATCACTTACTAATGGGTGGAATAAACTTGAGTTTAGTTGGGATGGAACTACCTTCTCTATGTGGAATGATCCTCTGGGAAGTACTAGAGTTAGACAATTTTATGAAAATCTTTCTGGAACAAATTATCAAAATCAAAAGTTTATTGATGATAATGTAGTATCGCTTGGATCAACTACTGGTGGTATCCAATACTTTGATCATTTTGAAATATATGATACAGCATCAGTTTATAATGGAGTTGGAGCAACTGAAAGTTCTAGAGTTTACTTAGATAGTTTTGAGAAAGGTAAGCAGGCTACTGCAACTGTAACTGTATCTGCTGGTGGTATTTCTAGTATTACTTTCGGTCAGAACGATGTAACTGGTATTGGATATACAATAGCACCAACAATAACTTTCTCCAGTCCAGTTAATGGAACTACCGCAACCGCAGTTGCAATTATGACTTCTAGAACTGTAAATAATAAGAGGGGCATTGATCGAGTACTTATAACAAATCCTGGTTACGGTTATACCGAATCACCAACTGTTGAATTTATTAGTTCAAACGGGTCTGGTGGTATTGCTACTGCAGTTATGAATACAGGAGTTCTACCAGTTGTTGCAATTAGTAGTGGTGGTGTAGGTTATACTACCGATCCACAAGTATTCATTGAACCAATATTTGTTGCACAATCTGTTGGGGTAAGTTCTGAAATCAATAATGCAAAGGCGGAAGTAGTTCGCAATACAAATGGAGAAGTATCTCAGATTCTTTATTCCAACGCTGGGGCAGGTTATACATTTACACCAAGTATTACCTTTACTTCTCCAACGTCGGATACTTATGGTTATTATGAATATAATGAAGTAGTTACTGGTCAACGTTCTGGAGCTACTGGATATGTAAGAGAATGGGATGCTGATGATCGCATTCTCAAGTTAGCTACTGTCAATGGAACATTCCAAAGAGGAGAATCTGTTGTAGGAGCTGCAGGAAGTTATAAAGTATCTACTGTTGATTCAAATGAATTCTTAGATGCATTTGCAGATAATATAGATATTGAATCAGAAGCTGACGAAATTATTGACTTTAGTCAAGCCAATCCCTTTGGAGAATTCTAATGTTTGGAACTTATTTTTATCACGAAATTTTAAGAAAGACTATTATAGCTTTCGGCACATTATTCAATAATATTGAAATTAAACACAAAGATACATCTGGAAACGGATTTAGTCAATTAAAGGTCCCTATTGCATATGGACCTATGCAAAAGTTCTTAGCGAGGATAGAACAATCTCCAAATCTTAGAAAAGAAGTTGCAATAACTCTGCCTAGAATGGCATTTGAGATGGTGGGTATTTCATATGATCCAACCAGAAAATCTTCAACCATGCAAACTTTTAAGGTTGTAGATCAGAATAATAACAAGATTACTAAGGCTTTTATGCCTGTTCCATATAATGTAAATATCAGATTGTCAATTATGACAAAACTGAATGAAGATGCACTGCAGATAGTAGAACAAATATTACCATATTTTCAACCCCACTTTAATCTAACAGTCAATCTAGTCGAACAAATAGGTGAGACTAGAGATATCCCAATGGTCTTGAATAGTATTCAAATGGATGATGATTATGAGGGAGATTTTACTACAAGAAGATCCTTAGTATACACACTAGACTTTACTGCAAAGACATATCTATTTGGTCCAGTGGATACTGGTAACGATAGTATAATCAAAAAAGTTCAAGTCGATTATTATACGAATACCGAAAGAAAAAATGCATCCAGGGAACTTCGTTATGTTGCAACTCCTAAAGCTCTTAAAGATTACAATTCTGACGGTGCAACCCAACTTTCTGAAGATATTGCAGCAAACGTCACCGAGTTTAGTGTTGAATTTGGAACTCAGTTGATTTCTAAGACTTACATACAGATTGGTGAAGAAGTAATGTTTATCAGAGAAATTGCTGGTAATGTTATCAAGGTAAATAGAGGTGAGAACGGTACTATTGCTACCACTCATGAAGCATTAGATTATGTTAACGCAATCAATGCAGAAGATGATGAACTGATTGATCTTGACGATGATTTTGGATTCAACGAATCTACATTCAATTTTAATGATGGAAAGATCTACAGTACAACTAAACAAACTGACGTGGACGCATGAAGTACGACGAAATAGATGATGCTTTGGATATTACACCCACAGAGGTTAAGTCTGAAAAAATTGTCAAAAAAGAACCTGAGGTAACTGAAATCGTTACTTCCACCCAAGAACAACTCAAAAAAGATTATGAATATACTCGGGGTAATCTCTACTCTCTGATCGAAAAGGGTCAAGAAGCAGTTGATGGAATTCTAGAACTTGCACAGGAATCCGACTCCCCCAGAGCGTTTGAAGTTGCAGGTCAACTTATTAAACATGTCGGTGATGTTGCTGACAAACTAGTTGATCTTCAGAAAAAAGTAAAAGACATCGAGAAAGACGATGGGAAATCATCTAAAGCGACAAACGTTACAAACAATGCGGTTTTCTTTGGGTCTACAGCGGATCTCCAGAAATTTCTCAAAAATAATGGAGATTCTAAATAGATAAAGGACATACTTACCTAATATGACCAAAGCTAAATCGTGTCCCCCTGGGAAGTACTGGTGCTATACTGATAAAAAATGTAAGAAAGTACCCATGGGTTATTATGTGGGACGTGGCGGTTATTTGTCTAAAGAAAATGAAGATGGTGAAGAAGGCAAGAAAAATGGTAACGGTAACGGTAACGGTGGCTCCAACGGTAATGGAGATGGTGGCGGGGTGAGTGAAAATACTATATTAGAAAAACGTGATGGTAAGTCCGCAAAGGATAAGGGTTATTCCCTTCGTGATTGGTTCAAAGGTGGTGGTTGGAAACAAACAGGTGGTAAGTATGATGGCAAACCCTGTGCGAGACAACCAGGCCAAAAAACCAAACCATTCTGTCGTGATGCGGATGATCGCGCTGCAATGAGTAAGGACGAAAGAAATAGAAGAGCTGCTAAAAAACGCAGAGAAGATCCAAATCCCGATAGAAAAGGAAAGGCAAAAATGGTAACCGATTCATACGATTTTTCAAACTGGAGAGACGAGTTCAAAGCACTTGAATTTGAAACAGTTGACATTATTGGAACAGAACCATTGAAACCAACTGAAGGTCTCGGAAGTAAGATGCTTGGCGAGAAGTGTTGGAAGGGGTATGAGAAGAAAGGCATGAAGACCATGTTTGGTAAGAGATATCCAAACTGTGTTAAAAAAGAAGAACTCGAAGCTTGTCCAGTGTGTGGTAATGATCCATGTCAATGTTTAGAAGGCAACTTGGAAGAGATGGCTTCAGAAAAAGATATCAATAAAAAACTTCAGAAGAAGGTCAAATCTAAAGATCTAAATCCTGCAGAATATATTAAAAATACGAGACTAATGCCTGGTTCTGGTATTCCTAAAAAATTACCAGAAGAAAACTACTCCGATTGGAGAGCTGAACTTTTTGAAGGTGACGGTGATTATGAGTATGAAATGGCACGTCGTCAACTAGCAACGATTAAAAATGCAGTTTCTCGTCTTGAGAAAAAGATGGGTGAAACTGGAGAAGGTGAACTCAAAGCATGGGTTCAATCAAAACTCACTAGATCTGCGGATGACATCGATACCGTTGCAGATTACATGACCAATGAGCAAGTAGGTCCAGACGCACGGGGAGCAGCGAATCTTAAGAAATGGACTAATATGTCTACAGATGCCAAAGCAGAAACCCTGGCAAACAGGGCGGCAAATCAAGCAAAAGGCGTCTCAAGAGCAATTGATCATGCAAGACGAAATGCAAAAAATGTAAAAATAACGCCTGGTAGTGTAAACATTCGTGCAGATATTCCTGAAGAACTTGTCCAGGAAGGAGAAAAAGACGCTTGTTACCATAAGGTCAAGTCTCGTTATTCTGTATGGCCCTCTGCATATGCATCTGGAGCATTAGTCAAGTGTCGCAAAGTCGGCGCTAAGAACTGGGGTAACAAGACTAAAAAAGAGGAAGTCCAGTATCTGAATACTGAAGACTATCAAAGGATACAGGAATATGGTAACGTTTACACTATAATAGTGTTATGGAGAGGTAAGTCCCATCGCTTGCAACTTTTCTTCCAGGGTACGGCAAGACCTTCCCGCGATGAAGTTAAGAACGAAGTAGAAAAGATTTACCCAGGTGGAATGGTGAGTTACTACTTCCCCAGCGCCACCGATCCAGGTAAACCAATTATTGTTTCTACAAGGAGTTAATCATGCAAGACGACATCGAACTTTCAAACTTGACCAAAGCACTTGAGTACGAACGTCAATCTAGAGAGATTGATAAGATGACTCTAACTGAAGCGAGAGAGTTCGCAAAGTCTTATTTAAAACTCTACTTTAAACAACAGGAAGTAATAGGTTCTATAGCAAACATGTGATTTTATGAGTGACGTATATCTTGGTAATCCTAATCTAAAAAAAGCAAATACACCGATTGAATTTACAGAGGAACAGGTTATTGAGTTCCTTAAATGTAAAGAAGATCCTGTTTATTTTGCAAACAATTATATCAAGATTGTTTCACTAGACGAAGGTTTAACACAATTCCATCCATATCATTTCCAAGAGAAACTGATTAATCGATTTCATGAGAATCGATTTAATATCTGTAAGATGCCACGACAGACAGGTAAGTCTACCACCGTGGTGTCTTATCTTTTGCACTATGCAGTTTTCAACGATAGTGTCAACATTGGTATTCTCGCAAACAAAGCGGCAACCGCAAGAGAACTTCTCGGAAGGTTACAAACTGCATACGAGAACTTACCTAAATGGATGCAACAGGGTATTATAGCCTGGAACAAAGGATCAATGGAGTTGGAAAATGGCAGTAAGATATTGGCAGCTTCTACGTCTGCAAGTGCTGTCCGAGGTATGTCATTCAACGTCCTCTTTCTCGACGAGTTCGCGTTCGTCCCAAATCACGTTGCTGATGACTTCTTTGCCTCTGTTTATCCTACTATTACTTCTGGTAAAAACACCAAAGTAATCATTGTATCTACTCAACATGGTATGAATCACTTCTACCGTATGTGGCATGATGCGGAGAAGCGTAGGAACGATTATATTCCAAATGACGTTCACTGGCATGAAGTTACTGGGCAGGATTGGGAAAGGAACACACAACAAAACAAA
>BCSF01000169.1_pt1 | contig 30148 bp, 17 predicted proteins | sample 1016431 | NCBI WGS metagenome assembly BCSF01 (sample SAMD00045685;SAMD00045686;SAMD00045687;SAMD00045688;SAMD00045689;SAMD00045690;SAMD00045691;SAMD00045692;SAMD00045684;SAMD00045690;SAMD00045691;SAMD00045692;SAMD00045684;SAMD00045685;SAMD00045686;SAMD00045687;SAMD00045688;SAMD00045689, study... | reverse complement strand
TAGTAAGTTAGCTCAAGTTGATCAAATGAGTAAAGGTACTTTAACAGCTTTTCAATTACATATAGGCGAAAGCGAATGGAAAAAGTTAGTTGAAGAATTACAAGATATCGAAAAAAGAGCTGAACCTGAAAAAAAGTTTGAAACAGATGTGGAATAACGATTGGAAAAAAAATGTGGATTACCCTAGCTGGGGTGATACAGATGTATACAAAAAAACAATAAGCGGTGGTTATTTATTTAACGGTGAATCACCACGCGATGCTTATATGCGAGTTTGTACAACTGTAGCAAAGCGTTTAAATCGTCCAGAATTGGCTGAAACTTTTTTTGAATATATATGGAAGGGTTGGCTATGTTTAGCGTCTCCTGTGCTATCTAATACAGGCACAGATCGAGGTCTGCCTATATCATGTTTTGGTATTGATGTTGGCGATTCGATATATGAGATTGGAATGAAAAATCTCGAGATGATGCTACTCGCAAAACACGGCGGCGGAGTTGGTATCGGAGTAAATATGATTAGACCCGCCGGAGCTAATATAACTGGAAATGGAACATCTGATGGAACTGTGCCGTTTTGTAAAATCTACGACAGCACTATACTCGCAACAAATCAAGGATCTGTCCGAAGAGGAGCTGCAAGCGTTAACATTAATATTGACCACCCCGATTTTGAAGAGTGGTTGGAAATACGTGAACCTAAAGGAGACATTAATCGTCAGTCGCTCAACCTCCACCAGTGCGCTGTGGTCGGCGATAAATTCATGCGAAAGCTTGATGCAGGAGATAAAGACGCAAGAAGATTATGGGGAAAGTTATTACAAAAGCGAAAAGCAACTGGAGAACCTTATATTTTATTTAAAGGAAATACAAACAAAGCTAACCCAGAGCATTACAGAAAGCATGGATTAAAAGTTCACATGACAAACATATGTAGTGAGATAACATTACACACTGATGAATCTCATTCATTTGTTTGCTGTCTATCATCATTAAACTTAGCCAAGTATGATGAATGGAAAAACACTAATCTAATATACGATAGTATATGGTTTTTAGATGGAGTGTTAGAGGAGTTTATACAAAAATCAAAAGGTAAAGTTGGCTTTCATAATTCTGTAAGATCTGCTGAAAAAGGTAGAGCATTAGGATTAGGAGTTCTTGGATGGCATACATATTTACAAGAACAAGGTTTACCATTTGAAGGATTATTATCACAATATGAAACAAGAAGGATTTTTAGTCAGATTAAAATCGAATCTGAAAGAGCTTCCATGGCGCTTGCTGAGACTTTTGGCGAGCCTCTTTGGTGTCGTGGGTCTGGGTATCGTAACACTCATCTTCGTGCTATTGCACCTACTGTCAGTAATAGCAAGCTTAGTGGAAACGTCTCTCCCGGCATTGAGCCGTGGGCTGCTAACGTATTCACAGAACAGTCTGCAAAAGGTACATTTATTCGCAAGAACCCTACGCTTAAAAAGATACTCAGAAGACATAAAATCGACACGGAAAAAGTCTGGAACAAAATCTTAAAAGATGGAGGTTCAGTACAAGGATTAAAAGAGCTGGAAAAAATTACTATAGGTAAATGGGATACACCAGCTAAAGAAGTATTTAAAACTTTTAAAGAAATAAATCAATTAGAGTTAGTTAATCAAGCAGGTATACGTCAACAATATATTGATCAATCTGTTTCATTAAACTTAGCTTTTCCTGCCGTAGCTACACCTAAATGGATTAATAAAGTCCATATGGAAGCTTGGAAGAAAGGTATTAAAACTTTATATTATATGCGAACAGAATCTGTTCTGAGAGGTGATATTGCCGATTCAGCAATGGATGAAAGCTGTTTAGCTTGTGACGGATAACTAACGTTCGTTGGGTTGATCACCAACGGAGGAAATGAGTGGTTGGTGGGAGTTAGTTATATAAAAAAAGGGGATCCGTAATGGTCCCCTTTGGTTACAGGAATTATTGGGTATGGTGCCCATTTTTTTTTATTCCTATTTTTTTGCGTTATCTATTTCAAGAGCTTTAACAACATATTTTAATTGCTCTACATCTTCTTGCAAATATGAAATTCTTAAATCCTGTTTAGCATCATCAGGTAATGCGCCCATTTCTCCTCTTGGCCATTTAATTCTAAATTCTTCATTAAGTTCTACAGCATCTTGCATTCTAATTACATCTAATTGTAATTGTGCTATTTCTGCTGTTAGTGTAAACCACACTCCAGCTATTGATACTATACCAATAACAGCTCCAATAACTGCTTTTATGTCTAATGATACTTTTGAATTTTCTGAAAGTTCTGTACTCATTTTTCTTTATTTAGTTTTTTAATTTTTAATAATGTGTAAATTATAGTACATAAAAGTAGAATTATCTTTAAAGACATCTCTATGTCTGTGAAGCTTATAATTAGTGTAAGCGAATTTATTGCGTATAGTTTCATATCCGTAAAATCCATGTTAATTAGGTATTTTTATATTGTCTACACCAGGCGGAGGCGTTGGTTTATTATACGATCTCGCCGGTATGGATTTATTATTATTATTGTTATTGTTTGTATTGCTACTTCCTCTTCCACTATTATTATTGGAATATGAAGTACCACTTGAATTGTTATGATAATATACAGGGTATGGATTGTAGTAATATGGTCTATGCCAACTATAGTCGTAACCATAGTTAATAATTTTATAATTCACCGGTCTAATTAAATCAATAGGTATACGTAATGTATCACCTTGCTCATCAATAGCTAAAACGTGAGTTATTTGTATTCTAGGTTTTGTTTGTATCGAACAACTACTTGCAATAGCAAGAACTGCAAAAAGGACAATTTTCCATAATTTCATTTTAATTAAAAAAGTTTTTTATTCTGCTTGTTATATCAGATATTAATCCTTTATTAGAATTAGTAAGTTTACCCGATTTAAGTATATCTCCATAATATTTACCACCAGCAACATAAGGTTTTGCGCCTGATAAACCTCTTAGTATTGTTCTACCTATTCCACCTGGTCCAATACCAACTGTACCACCAACGACTCTTCTTTCGCCAGCTCCTGGTATTGTAGCCATTGTGTTTTTTGTATTTTGTTCTTTTTCTATTAAAGCTTTTCTTTGATGAAACGGAACGTTTAACATGTTGTTAATTGAGTTTTTTTGTTTGTAAGCCATTTTATTTTGTGTTTAGTTCTATTATTTTCTTTATTCTATCTTCTTCTAATCGTAAAGATCTAATTTCTTTTTTACTTAAACCTAGTTTTAATAAACTATCTATTTGTTGTTGTTTTGTTAATACTTCTATTTGATCTCTTCGTTTTAAAGCATTTATTTCTTTATTAGTTAATCCTTCAAATCTTTTTTCTTCTGCTAATCTTTTTTCTTCTTCACGTTTACGTTTTCTTTCTTCTTCTTTTTCTCTTTTTTTCCTTTCTTTTAGTGTTACTTTTAGTTCATCCATTTCTTCATTACTAGCTCCAACATCCCAAGTTCTCCAACCTAACAATAAAGCTAATCTTTGCATTGCAGTATTTCTAGTGTCTAAAAATTCTATCATTGAGTTTAACTCACTTAATGTTCTTTCTAATGGAATGTTAGTTGCTCCTTCTGTAACAGAAGCAATAACATTATATGAAGGGCTTATATTTACTTTACCATCGTATGTTACATCCCATCCCCTTTCAGCTATAACATCTTTTTCGAATTCTTTAGTTTGTATAGCATTATAAATTTTTCTTAGTTTTGAACCTACTGGAGGAGAATAATTTATTATTTCTAATAATGTTTTAGCATGATCTTTTTGGAAAGGATCCATTTCTTCTTGTTCCATGTACTTTAAAACACTATTTTTAAAAGTAGATCCCATTGCTCCATAAACACCATATCCTCTAGCAACAGTATCGAACATGTTATTGACAATTCTTTTTACTTTTTTATTTCTTTTATCAACAGAATTTGGATCCATTTTTATACTTGAATCTTCTCCATCAAAACCAGGTATTTCAGAGAATAAGGCATTTTGTAAAGAAGCAAACATCATGTTTTGTACTACACCATAATAAGCAATTTTACTCATATTTGTTTTAAAATCCCCTCTACCTTTGGTTAAATCTCGAATTGATTTAGTTATAATTCTAGTATATTGCATTGGTGTATTTTGGAAAGCTAAAACTAACCTACCCATTGTACTAGCTTGTTGTTGTGAAATCATTGAAGCATCAGCTGATTGTTGAGCTTCTTCAGATGTCCTTGAAAAATCTTCCCAAGCTTTTTTCTCAGCTTCAGCTTTAGTTAATCCTTCTTTTATATATGTATTTATTCTATTTCTATAAAATGTAGCACCACCAGAAGAAATAGCAAAGCTATCTGCTAATTGCGTTGGTGTAAAACCTATTTTTAATAAATAAGATAATGCTGCGGCTGCTTTATTTTTACTTCCTTGTACTGCTTTAGATATTTCATTTACATTAATATCTAAACCTAAACCTTGACGCCTTGCTTTTAATTTGTCAGAATTCCATATATAACTAAAATCTGACCAAAATTGTTTTTGATTTGCAAAAGCTTTAGCTGCTTGTATAGGATTGTTATCTCCCCAATTTAAAAAGTTAACTGTAGAAAGTGTTTGTAAAACTGCCGATCTTCTGTTAAAAAACATAATAGCACCTACAGAATTATTAGTCCAATTTAAAAAAGCATTTTCTGTAGCTGTACCACCACCTGGCCTATTGCTACCACTTTTCATTCTTCTAATAGAACTTTCCAATGCACTTCTATATTCTTCACCATATAAAGCTTCTAATTTGTTTAAATTTTGTTTAGAAAATATAGCATCTACATTATTATTAAATTGTCCTAAATAACCTGTACGGGCTCTATTTACTTGATTTACTAATAAATCATAATTCAAATTTCTTACATTCCAATATTCCCCAGGTTCTGTCCATTTACCTTGTTTTGTTATTTTCATTAACTGATCAGCAAATGATTTTAATTCTGGATTATTTTTAATTGTAGTTAATAAAGTATTTAACTCAGCAGCTTCAAGTCCAGGTATTTTATAACCACTTTTTGTCCATAAATATGCTCTTATAGCTTGATCATATGTAAGCTTAGTGTTTTCTATTATTTTATTTAATCCTTTTCCTGTGCCCGGTAATTTATTAATAACTTTATCAATTTTAGTATTTTTTAATAAATTAGAATAATCTTGTTTTAAGGTTACTGAATATGTTTCTGTTTTAGCAACACCTCTATTATATGGTTCAACTAAATTATCTTTAAAAAATTTTATATCAACATTTCCTTTTTCACCTTTACCAGATAGTATAGAATATGTTAACCCTCCAAAATCTTCAGCTCCGTAGAAATATTTCATTAAAGGACTTTTATCTCTACCTAAAACTTTACCTTCTATTGCGCTAACTTTAACATCTGCACCAATACCTTTGGTTCTTTCTAATATTTCATTAAGATTTTTACTTAAACTTTCATTATATTGATTTAAATCTTTTATAGAAAAATATTTTCCTTCAGAATTTATACCAAATTTTTCACCTTGTTTTATACCTTCTGTAATATTAATATCTTTTTGGTCACTTTTTCTAAGAATATTTTCAACTACTTGATTAGCTAAATTTAAATTTATTCTTTCTTGTACTGTACCACCTAATGGATTTGTTAAATCTATAGCCATTGAAGCTGCTCCTGGTCTGGCTATATATGTTGCCGATAAAGGATCTATTGATGAAGCAACAGTTCTACCATCCGCGTCTTTCTCAGATCTAAATTGTTCACTTATTATAGATTGTGTAGATTCATCAATTAATTTTTCTATTAAAATTTGTTTTTCTGCTTGTGGTATTTTTTTTCTTAATATTTCAATAAATGTTTTACTAAAATTAAATAATTCTTTATTATGTTCAAAGTGTAAAATTTTATCAGTCAGTTCACCTTTTTTATTTATAGATCCCTTAGCTTCTAATAATATAGAAGTTATTGGAAATAATGCTTTTAAACCTTGATTAAAATTAGTTTGTAATTTTAAAAAATTAACAATATCTTCTAAAGTTTTAGTTTTATTTTTACTTTTTTCGTATGTATTTAAAAGCCCATCTAAAGTTTTATTTAAAGCCAGTTTATTTTGTTCAATCATTGTATTAAAATCTTCTGGGCCTTTACCTTTAGGCAACATTAATTTAACAAATTCGTTTCTTAATTCTTGAGGCGTGTATTTATCACTATTTTTTATTAATTCTGCTATTTTATTTTTATTTGCAGGTGAGGGGTCAAATACTTTTATGTCTGGTAAAACTATATCTCCTTCTCCTTTTAAAACATCTTTACCAAAAACATCAGCTAACATTTGTTCCCTTGTTCTACCATCAAGAGTTAATCCTAATTCTTTTCTTAAACTTTTACCAAATCCAATTGCACCTAATATATAAGTTTGTTGCTCTTTAGTGAGATCTTTCCATGGACCAAACATTTTAACAAAGTCTTTTAATACTGTTTTAGTTCTTTCAATGTTTTGAGCATTTTTAGTTCCATCCGCATTAACCTCTGGTTTTACTAAATCTTTTTCAGGCGTATATTTTACACCTATTTTATCTAAATATCTTTTATAATTTGTTTCATTTTTATAAGCACCAACCAGTTCTTCATAGTATCCTATATCACCTTTTTTAAGTTCGCTTTCATAAAACGGAAGATTTTCTTCTAATTTTTGTGTAGCTAATTCTTCTATAAATTTTGTAAAATCACCGCCAGGTGCACTTTTATTAAATAACTCTTTAAAATCTTTAGGTTGTTTATTAAATAAATCAACAACAGCTTGTAAATCATAAGTTTCACCATGCTTTATATCTAACAAAGCATCACTGAATTTTTTTATTTCTTTTTTAGAATATAATAAATTAGATGTTTCTTTATAAACTCTAGATATTTTATCACCAATAAAATTTACAACAGCATCTGTTGCCATTTTCATTTTTTCAGAAGGTGTTGCATTTGGAAATAAATCTACTTCTTCTGTACCAATAATTTTACCATCTTTGTCTCTTATAGGTTTTATTATTTTTTGAGTTGTCATTACTGAAAGCATAGCTTCAATACCTATTTCTCCTGTTAACTCATTAATTATAGAGTTTTTTCTACCTCTCGCTCCTGATGCAATATCTTTTCCTTGTATCCAATCTAAATATTCTTGAGTTGGCTTTCCATCTTTTATAAAATCTGATAAGGGTCTTTTTTTGTATTTTAGTGGACCAGATCCACTTTTTTCTAACGGAATTCCTAAAGCATTAGCTTCTTCTACGCTATACCTAGCTTGTTCTCCGTTAGGCTTTAATACAGGTTCTAAAAATATACTAAAACCTTTACCACCTCCTTTTAATGAGTTGGTCATTCTTGATAAAGATATATCATGAATTAATTCTATACCTTCTTTTGTTTGTAAGCCGTCTTTTCCTAACTCATTTACTTTTCTAAGAATTAATTTTCTTAATTTACCATCCGGCCCTTCTGCTTTAATAAAATCTTTTCTTAATTGTTGTATATCTTTTTTAGTTAAAGTACCTTCAACAGATCTTATTTTTTCTAAAATAGGAGTGCTAATGCTTGTTTTAACTAAATCAATTTCATCAGCAGTTAATCTAAGTCTTCTTTTAATTGTAGCAGTGCTAATAGATAATGGAACTTCTGTTTTAGGAGTACCAGTATCAATAATTTGTTTTACATTTTCGTTTAATTCAATTACTCGATTTTCACTTTCTTTAAATAAATCTTTCTTTACATCTAAATATGCTTTTTCAATATTTCCATATATCCAAGTACCAAATTTTCCTTGTGCTGGATCATAACCTCCTTTTTCTGTACTACCTACTAATCGTGTAGCCAACTTGTCTCTTAACCTTGCTTTTACTTCTGGGGTTATAGCTTCTTTTATTACCTTCTCAAATAAAAAATCAAAATTACCCTCTCTTAAATTAGTGTCTATATTTAACCAATCGGTTTCCATAAACTCCATTTTATTTTTAGTAGTAATTAATTCATTTAATTGCACGCCTAAATCTCCAGCATCTTTTGTTGGTTCGAATTTTTTATATACTGCACCTTCAGTATTAGCTTTAGTAGAATATTTTTCAATAGCTTCCACTAAATTAGCATCTAATTTATTTGTTGTGCCATCGGCTATTCTTTTTAAATTATCTTGTAATCTAATAGAAAGATTCAAAAGATCTGATGCATTGTTTATTTCACTTATAGCTTTTCCACCCGCACCTAATTGTATTTGTCCGTCTGCTAATTTTTCACTAAATATTGTAAAAAATTCTTCTAATTGTTCTTTCCTAGATTTATTTTTATAATTTTTACTTAAAGCATCTTCAACTATTTTTTTCTGTTGTTCAGGTATTAATTCTCTAAATTCTGTAAGTATTCTTTCACCATTTGGCGTTAAGTTTCCTGCAGTATCTTTTAAAGCACCTAATACTAATTTATGGCCTACTTCATGAACTACAACATTTTGAGACTTTGTTGTTCTTAAAATATCCGTATTAATAAATATTTCTCCTGCTTTTTGTACAAATACACCTTCACTTTCTTCAAAACCTTTAGCAGCATATTGTTCAGCGGTAAGTAAATTAACTTTTACATTAGCATCACCAAATATAGCTGCATCACTAAAAGCTTTTTCAACAGCAATATCACCAGCTTCATTAACTTTTTCTTTTAAGCTATTTTCTAATTCTGATAATCTTTCTCTTAATTGTTCAATTTGTAATTTAGCAGTAATACCATATTCTTGTTGATTTTTTTTATTACTTAATTGTTCAATAGCTTTTTGAATACTTCCGGCTTCTTGTAATACTTTTATTACCTCTGCTCTTAATTCACCACCTCTGCCACTTCTATTACCTCCAACAATACTGTTAGCTGTGTTACTTATAGTTTCAGCTTGTCTTTGCATTTGTTCAGCAAATTGCTTAGCTTGTTTAGGCTCCATGCCATATTTATTAGCTATGCTTCTTGATAAAATAATAACATCTGTCCCAGCTATAAAATCTATTTCGTTTACATTTAAATCACCAATATTAAAACTATTTTCATTAACTGCTTTATCAACAATTTTATTAGCATTAGATTGTAAAGTTTTACCATAAGTTTCAGTTTTTTCTAAACTTAACATTAAATCTCTATATTCTCTTGCTTCTAATAAATTTTCTTTAGCTAATCTTAATTCTTCAATTTTAGCTGCTTTTTCTTCTAGTGATAATTTTTTATTATTTTTAACATCAGACACAGCTTTATCATAAGCATTGTTTATTTCTGTATCTCTATCTTTTGCTTTTTGAAAACCTTCTTCTTTGTTAGCTGCTGTTTTAGGATCATATTTAGAATTTATATTTAATAATTCTGCGCCGTCTAATTCTCTTCTTGTTACATTTTTTGCTCTTGCCTTAGCATCCCTGTATATAGCTTTAGCTGTTGATGTATTACCTAAACCAACTGCTGCAAAAGAAATATACAATGAAGCCATTTTATTTGCCCAATGCGAATGTGGATCATTTCCAAAAAATACTTCTTTAAACTCCTCATACTCACTAGTTCCTAGTGAATATTGAGCAGCTTCTGTAATTGTCATTGCCGCCGTACCTATTGTAGAACCAACTAAAGTATTAATAACTTTTTTACCCGATTCACTTTTATATAAATATCTAATTCCTGGTATTTTTTGAGACAATCTAACTAATGCAGCGGCCATTACTCTTTGTTCCATAATAGAATTAGTTGTACCTAAAATAAAACCAAAATCGCCAGGCATAGGCTTATGACCAAAACCATATTCTAATATTTTATCTGCACCACCTACAGCTATTAATTCTTTTATACCCGATGCTCCTCCTAATGCTTTAAATTTTCCATCAGTACCATAACTTCCACTACCCACTATAGCTTGTATTGCTCCTTTCCAATATTTAGAATTAGCAAGACCACCAACTACTTTAGGATTAGTAAAATAAGCTCCTACTTTATCAAGGCTATTCATAAGAGGTTTAAATCCCGGAACTTTTTTTGTAAGACCCATTCCAGCTATAAAAGGAACTAAATCTAATGTTGTATTATAAGTTAATTCACCTAAATTTGTTCTTAACCTTTCATTTGCTTTAACTTGATCTAAAAAATCTATACCTTCTTCACCTAAAATAACATCCCAATTTTCAAGAACATTTTTATAATCTTCTTCATTTAATAAATTAACACCTGTAAATTCAGTAAATTTTCTATTTAAACCTTCTAAAAACTTATTATCTTCATCTTCAATTGGATTTTTATTTAAAGCTATAGCTCTAGATGTTACTAAAAATTCATTTATTGTTTCATTAAATTTTCTAGCTAAAACTCCATCTCCTCTAGTAAAATAATCCATTCTTAAGTTATCTGGCAACTCTCCTTTTTCAGCCATTTTTTTAAGATCTTTAAATGCTCTATCATCTGTAAATAAATCTTGATAACCTTGTACTAATTCTTTTAACTTAGATTTATCTTTTAAGTCTGTAACATCAGGGTAAGCATCCATTACGGTTTTAGCAAGACCTATAATTTTATAATACAGTTCTGTTTGCTTAGCTTGTAATATACCTATATCCCCATTATTTTCAATTTGATTATTAAAAACAAGTGTTCGAGCATCTTCATTAATAGCTACAGCAATATCAGATGGAGCACCTTTAGTAAGCGAAACAAATTTTCCAGTTTCAGGATCATATATATTTGATTCTTCACTTATATTTAAACCTTTTCTTTTTGACTTTATTTTTTCTTTTAAATCATTAATAAAATCTTCATCATAATCTAGCGGATTTTTAAGAGCAATTTGTAAATTTTGATTTAAGGTATAAAGTTCTTGTTCTTCTTTATTTAAAAATTTATAAGTTTGATTAGATACATTTTTATAAATATCTTCTACACATTTTTCTGGAGATTTTTTACATTTATCTAAATCATTTTCAATGCCCTCAGTGAACATATTATTTAAAACCTCCTGCTGTGTAGCTTCATTTGTTGTAAAATCTAGTATACTTTGTTGTTCGTTATTTAAACTTAAAAAATCATCTACGTTATAATCATATCCTTCTGGGCCACCAAGATCCAATAATGTATTAAATTCTTCTTCCGTATATTGTTTCTTAAAACCAAGAAAAGAAAGCTCAGGTTTAATTTCTTTACCTAATGTGTTAAAAATATTTTGTTGATACCCTAAACCAAGATCTTTATAAAATACTTTGCCTCCAAGTACCTTAGCATTATATTGAGCAGCTGTAATAACATATTCATCTAATTGAGTTCTGTTATCTTCTATTATGTCTTCAGTTTCATCTATAGGTAATAACGCATAACCTTTTCTTCTTAACCACTTTTGATTATACTTATTAAGACCGCCAGCATTTTTAATTGTTTCATTTTCAACTAATTCATCTATTGTACTAGGAGTAAAAACTCCACCAGTTTCATCTGTATAAGGAATAGTATTACCTTTGTCGTCTCTTATAGCTTTATACCCATCAGCATCAACTTCTGCTTTTACTAATTGATACTTAACAGGTTTTTGCTCTAGCTCATTAGATACTTGACACTGTAACCATGCAAAATAATCTACACCGAGAAATTTATTACAATCTTTAGACATTATATATTAGTTAATTGTTTCTACCTGCTCCTCTACTACTTCTTCTTGAACTTGTTCTTGTGGCTGTTCTGCGTTTTTAGGTTTTGGGTCACCTAAGGGAAATTCTTTACCTATTTGTGTTTCTAAATACCACTTTTTATAATCTTCTTGGAATTTTTCTTGTTGTTTGTTTGTTAAAGCTTTATATGGATGTAAATAAAAATCAGTTACTGTAGCTAATATATTATTATTAAAAGAAGCTACTTGATCAAAACTTTTTGACTCTTCTAATAAACCTGAAGTTATTTTATCCATTTCAGTATTAAACTGCAAACTGTTTCCAATAGCTTCTTTATCTATAATATAAAACTCTTGTACTAAATTTTCTCCAATATCTTTAGATATTATTTCAAGTTGTCCGTCCTTTTTCTTTTTTCTATATGTTTCTGTAACACCACCAGTTAAAGCTTTATTTTCTTCATTAGTTCCTTGTTGTTCTGTTTCAAATATTTCAGGGCTTACAAACTTAAAGTTTTCATTTTGTTCTAATGTAGAAGGAATGCTTAAAAACATGTCTTGATTTTCAGATAATTCATTTAATTTATTAACAAATATCCTTTCAACAAACCTACCATCTTTTTCATATATTTCAAAAGCCAATTTGTCTAAATCATTATCAACCATTTTTATTTCTACAGTACCTCCAAGATCTCCATTTAATATATTTAAAGCTATAAATCTACTTACAGGAGTTCCCATTAAATCTAAACCACCCATCAATCCAGCATTTTGCATCATTTCTTCCCATACTTCAGTATTACTTGTTAAGTTTTCTAAACCTGCTTTAACTATCTCTACACTACCCATTATTTTATCTACAGTTTTTCTAGCCATAACAGGATTATCACTAGTTCCGTTTTGTAAATCTAATGATAAACTAGAATATAATTCTACTAAAGGATTAAATAAATCCGCGAAGTCAATAGGGTTTACTTTGCTATCGCTTTGCCCTAAATCAAAAGGCAAGCGTGATTGTTCTTCAGCTATAGCAAATTTAACTTGCTCATTAAGTTTTTTATTTTCTAATAATTTATCTTTTAATGCCATAACTTTATCCTAAATATTTTGTTAATGCAGTTTGTTGCGTTTGAGACATATTAGTTGTAGCATTATAATCTGCAAATTGAGTTGCATCCATTCCTCCAACTAAAGCAGCCCCAACACCTTTAGACGCCGCACCTGCAAAACCACTAATTGCACCCATCATAGCTTGTGTTCCTTGAACATAAGCTTGTTGTTCTCTTTGTTTTTCTCCTGAAATTTGCCCTCTAGTATAATTTATTTTATCTTGTTGACGTCTTTCTTGAGTATTAAACATAAATTGTCTACCGGCAGCGTCAGCTTGTTGCATTCTTTGGCCTTCACTTATTTGTACACCTTGAACTCGTATACCTTCTTGCATTTGTAACCTTTCTAATTGAGATTGGCCTTGAGCTCTAAGTTTTTCATTTGCAGCTTCTTGTTGTTCAATACTTGCCGCAACACCTTTTTTACTTTGTAATGCAGCTTGTGCTAAAGCAGTAGCACCACCAGCACTTGCACCTGTAGCTCTTAATGTATCTAATGTATTTGCTAAAGCAATATCAGTTTGTTCTATTTGCATTTCAGCACCTTTTGTAGCAACGCCTAAAGTAGCATATGGGTTACTTAGCTTACCACTTAAATCTTTAGCTAAACTACTTAAGTTTTTAAAATTATCATAAGGATTAATTATTTTTTGTCTGCTTTTTTCTAAGCTATTTAATTCACCTTGTAGTCTTCTTTTTTCCCTAGCAGCTGCCCTTCTTTGTCTTCTTGCTCTTCCAGCACCAAAAATACCAGAGACAAGAGAACCTACAGCTTGTATACCAGCTGACGCAATACCAGCTACTGCTAAAGGTGCTAACCCAAAAACTAAATTAGGATCTGAACTGCCAAATAATAATTCTAATATATATTCCATGTTAATTTAATATGATGATTCTACAACGTCACTTGACACTGCAAATAATTCTCTTTTTTGATTTATGCTATTATCTAATTTAAATCTTATGGTACTAAAAAACCCTTTAATACCAGTCATATTATTACCAAATACTACTTCACCTGCGGTTGCGGGTGAGTTATTAAGTATATTAGCAAAATATTTATTTTCTTTTTTCTTAAAACTGTTTGTGAACATATCTGTACCTAAGCTAGCTAATGATGTTGGTAATACATATTTTGTAATAGGCACTTGACCAATATCACCCGAACTTGCCACTAAACTATCTACAGTCCAATCATCTGAGCCTTCATAGTTTACAGTTTGAAATACTTTTATAAGCGATGGATCGTTATTTAAAACAACTGTTACTGTTGAATCGTATTCTACACCATAAAAATTTGCATATGATGCAGATCCATAATGTTGATATAATTTACCTGTATTAGTTGTAAAAAATGTAGATGATAAACTAAATATCCAAGATGGTTTATAACTTAATCTACTTGTCCAACCTTTAACACTTTCATCAAATGATAATGTTTCAAAACCATTTACTGTTTGTATTGATAATACGTAATTTTTTACATGCATATCCCAACCACCAACTATTTTTGTAGTTGTTTGAGCTAACTGATCTCTAAAAAAGTCATGCATACCATAACCAGATATTTCAATTATTTCACCAGCTGATGATAATCTAAGTACACATCCGCGTTTTTTATCTGTAAAGTATTTTCTATAACCATATACAGCAAAACTAAATGGATCTGTAGATATACCATATTCTCCAGCATAAGGAACTATTTGACCTATGACAACATTAGATGCTGTAACAGCTGGATTACCTTCTGCAGTATAAATTGCGTCTTTATCTATTAATGCTCTATTTATTTTGTCTTCTTGGAAAATAATCAAATTAGTATCTTCTGCATATAGTTTTTGTATACTACCATGTGCAGGATCTACGGATCTTGTTATATCTTCACCTACTGAAAACTCATTTGTTTGGTTTATACCTGTTCTAGAATTAAATACACCTGAATAAATTAATGTATTAAATCTATTTTGATTGTTAGGATTATCTTCAACAATATGAGCTTTTACACCTAAATCTGTTATGGTGTTATTATAACCACCTCTTATTCTAGCTTCTTCAATATACCAATCATTAGCATTATCATTAGCATATAAATAAGGAACATTAGCATAACCATCAGGTTGACCGACATCTTTTGGATCTACAGGATTATTATCTACAACATTAGATAATTTTTTCAACCAGTATGAGTTAAAATATTTTAGTTCTAAAGTAGCACTCATATTCTTTTATTATTACTTATTTTTTATTATTATTACAACCAACCTACAGATCCTGGAACCGGTCTAGAACAAACAGGATTACCAGATACACAAGCTCTAGCATAAGTATCACTACAAGTACTTGCATCGCCACTTATTTTTATACCACTAGTATTAAATTTTGCATTAATTCTTATTTGATCAAACGGTTGTCCTGATTGTGTAGTAAAACTATAAAAAGCAGGAAAAGTTGAGCCTATTGTAGCGCTAGTCCAAGGGTTTGCTAAACTAGTGTCTGTATAAAATAAGTCCACATATTGAGCATATGGCATTGGAGCATATCTTAATGTGTTACCTGTATTACCACATATATTATAAGAACTTCCATTTGAACCTAAATGATATGAATAATACTTAGGATTTGCACTACTTGTAACATTATTACCATCCTCTACAACACATGTGCTATAATAAAGATCGTTAGAATTAACCCATAAACATAAAGAGTCAGCATATGTTTGCGCTTGATGCACATACGCATCTTTAGCTATTATAGCATACTCTCCTGGTTGATCAAAAGCAAAAACAGTTGAAGCATACTTAGTTGTGTTTCTATTATTATTTAAAAACTCAACATCAGCTAAAATATTACTATTGTTTACATCATTTATTTGAGACCAACTGCTTGATGAATTTGTTCTATGATAAACAACCCAATCTAAATACGATAAAGTAAAGCTCATACCACCACTATTATCTGTAAATGATTGCTGCATATTACATTGAAAAACAACAGTTCCTTGAGTTAAAGCACTACCTAGTTTATTAGTAAAATTAGAATCACTAGTATTACTGTCTGGTACAATTGGAAAATCACTTCCAGAAAGAGTATTATTAGATAAATACCATACAGCATTTATTACATTGCTACTATTTGTTGTATATGGTATAACACTTTGTTGTGAAGCAGGTATTCCAGCACTTACAACACCTGAAGCTAAACAACTAGAAATAACGCCGCTATTAACAGCATTAGCGCCTACGGTAATTTTTTGATTTTTACTTATACTTAAACTACCTGTTTGTGGAACACCACCTGATACAGCATCTTCTATTTTTAATGTTAAATTATATACACCAATAGGTGTAGAATTTGATTTAGTTATTTCTCCAGTTGTTGAATTATAAGTAAAATAACCACTTGAGTTACCAGCTGTAATACTATATTTTAAATCATTTGCATTATTACTTGCAGATCCATTATATCCATTCCTAGTTACAACTGTTGTTGCAGCTGCACTAACTGTTACATCTGGTAAACTTGAACCAGCTACAAACACAGGAGCTGTGTTATCTAATGATCCTACAGAAGTTGTAGTGCTTTCATCACCAGCTGTAGTTCTCCATTGTAGTTGAATTGTATAAACTTCCTTTGTAGCACCGTCTGATTCAAAAACAAATTGATTATTATTTGTTTGTAATTTGTATCCTATTCCAGATGTTATAAGTTTAAAATCTCCAGTAAAGCCATCTACTAAATTACCAGTTGCTCTTGTTGTACCATTACCATCTGTAATTGTTAAAATAGGGTAACCTGATTCAATATTGGTATTAGGTATATCTGCTCCTTGATTATTTTGTGCTTTAAACATAGCAGTTACATCTGTAGAAGCTGCCATGTTTTCATTTTGTGAATATGATAAAGCTGACAAACCAGCTACCCCATCAAATCCTGTATCAATATCTGCATTTAAATCCGCTATTAAACCAGCTGTAGATGTTTCATAAAACAATTGTAATAATGTTTCATCTGGTTCTGTTTCTGCTACTGATAAATAAGGCGTAGTAAAACTAGCGGTTAATACACCTAATGGTGTAGTCCCAGAATTTATAGTTGCAAGTCTAGATATTAATGGATGCGTATCTAATTGATAAAAATTAGCTGTAGCAGCATTTGCAAGTTCAGCATAATCCATATTTAAATCAGTTGATGTGGCTATAGCGTCTGCTGTAAAATGCAAAGGTAATACTTGAGTACCACTTACATTAACAGGAAAATATTGTATATTATCTGTAGCAGTATTATTTACCCTTCCGTATAATCTTACTGAACTTCTAAACTGTCTTTGCTCTGGTCCTACTTCTGTTAAATCTCTAGGAACTTTATTTATATTGTCATTTATTAAAACAACATGCCCTGTTTTATTATTTTCATTTGTAGGATATGGCGATGTACCCCCATGTGCGGGATACCCATTTAAAAATCCTGCAAAATAACAGTTATAATAATCTTGTTCTTGTTGTCTAACAACTATTTTATAGGAATACCAACCTAAAGGATTATTAAGATTATAAGCAAATTTTATATCTGGATTATTTGTTGTAGCAGAATATAAAAATTCATTTACTCTACCTTCTGTTGTAACAACATATGGTGCTGTACCTGTTACATTAGTGACTTTTACAAAATCAGTATATTCACCTCTTAAATATGAATTAACTACTGGTATACCTGTTGTAGGTGCACCACCGGCTAAAGTAAAAGTATATGTTGTATCGGTAATAACAGGTGTTCCTGTAATATTAAAACCATTTACAATTTTATCAGCATATAAACCAGGTTCTCCTGTTGTAGTACTAGCTGTACTTGTAATAGAAGTATCAATAACTAATTTTAAAGCATCTCCAAACCACTCTTTTAAATTTTGTGTAGTTGATCTATATGGGTGATAAAAAGTAGAACCACCGAAAAGCGTACCACTAACCGTTTGCGTAGTGGCATCTACAGATGATAATATGACTGACGACTGTCTACCGAATTTATCTGCTAAAATAAAACCTACTTGATAATTTCTATTTTGTTTTAATGTATGATTAGGATATTCTGCCCAAGTATCAAAAGCTGTAGGGGTTTTAGCACTAGCCCCAATTTGATAATTTAAAGATTTAGGTGGAGTATGTTGGCTTTGAAAATTGCCATATATTACTCTATTACCCGCTATTTCCTGTGTTAAAGCTTTTACTGGAACCTTGTCATATACTCTTATAGTTTGTCTTTCAGGTAAAGTTTTATATGGTTTTCTTGATTGGTAATCATATGTATATGTATTTATACTTCCAGATAAATCACTTGTTTTTATAGTATCTAATACTTTGACTGCTCTAGCATCTGATTCTTTATATAATATATCTATTTCTGTTATTTTATATGTATCAGCAGGTAAATCACCTAACTTATTTTGAATATCTGGTAATGGTATAACCAATTTAACATCTTGTACACCATTTTGCATAAAATTAACTACAGTACTTCTATAAGCAGCATCTTCATTATCTGCGAAAAAATAACCTTTTTGTTGAGGTATAAAAGCAGGTTGAGTAAATGGTGCCATTAATGAATATTCCTCATCATCAAATTTAAATCTATAACTAAATCTTACAAATAAAGATTCTAAAAAATCTGGATCACCAGGCCAATCTGCACCACCATTAAAATCATAAGTAATATTTTTACCTGTCATTGTTGTTGCTATAAATATAACTTCACCAGCATTAACAGTTGCAGGTGCAGCATTTAAAACAACAGATGTATTTGTATTTACAGCAGTTACATAAAAATAGTTGTCGGCTTCAAAATCAATATTACCTAATTGAATAGCTGACATACCTTTATATATTCCAGTTGTATCTGCTATAAGTAATGTTGCTGTAGAACTATTAGTTGTTGTGACAGCTGTAACTTTATTTAATAACGTAATAGGATCATAGGGGTTATATTTAGCAACCGATATTTGGTTTTCTTTAGTGTAATAACCTAACGTTTTACTTACGTTTATTTTTCTAGGTTGATTTCTATTATCTGTCCAAAATAGTAAGTTTTCAACTAAATTTACACCTGATATAGGGTTTGTTGTAGAAAAATTTAAAAAACTCCCTTCAACCAATTTAGTATAATTATTGTTGTTATATTTATATATAAAGCAATTAGCGGTTAAAGGTGCATTAGTAGGTTGATTTACATTAGGATCTGTATAATCTGTTAAAAATAAATATATAGTATTACTATTATCATCTTCATAATGGCCAATAATTTCTAGATTATTTATACCTAAATTTGTACCAGGCACTAATGTATTACCTAACACATTTTCTAACGCACCGATATCATCAGCTTCTGATTTACCTACAGATATATTCTGCGCATCACGATATTCACCATTAGGTACTAGTCTATCATCCAAGTCTTTATTCATCTTGGACTTTAAGAAACTATTTTTAATTTCAGCCATATTTAATATTTAATCCATTTAGATTTATTTCTCATTACTTGAACTATTTGATCAAGTTTAAGATTAGATAATCTAATTTTAGCATTTCTTAATTTAGCACTTCGTTCTCTTTTAAATCTTTGAACGATGTATTCTTGCACACCTACACTTGTAGATAATATTGAGTATAATATATGAGCATATAAAGCTTCTTCTGCCATCTTAGGTATTCTAGCATCTAAATCATAAGCATTGCCGTCTGATACATATTCTAACGTTATAACTTTATTTTTTAAATTACTAGAGAAAGCAAATAAACCTTTTCTATCATCAATTATAAACCAGCCATTTCTTTGACTTGTTTCAGGATTTAATCCATATCTTTGACCTAAAGCACCGTCATAATATGTTTTCCAATATATATCCGCAACTTCATAATCATTTATATAAGCACCACTTATTCTTCTTGGATCATTAGCATCCCATTTTCCTTCTATAAGTGATGTACCTTCTAAATTAGAATTATTACTATCTTGTGTTGGTACACCTAAATCATCTTGAACTGGTGCAGAGTATGGTCGTAATGTTAATTCATTTGCTGGAAATATAGTATGTAGAACACCCATATTATCTGCATATGCTAATCTAACATAATTAACATAATCTTGAGGTATAATAATAGAAAGGCTATCTGGTACTGTTAATTCTTGCGATCTTACACTTTTTAATGTATCATAACTAAACTCTTGTAATCCACGTTTCGCGTGAAATATTACATCTGTTCTTTTTACACTAGGTATTAATTTACCCTCCCCAACATATGCTATTAAAAAGTTATTTACAATATCATCTAATTTAGTATATTCATAACTGCCATGCATATCCCATAATGTATCTTCATTCATTTGAATTTTAAGATAATTACCAGATGTTAATTTTGCAGCTACTGTAATTATATTACCGCTTTCTGTCCAAGGACTTGCAAATTGAAAAGTTAATACATCTAAATTATTTACCTGAACAGCTAAGTTGTCAACACATGTGAAATCTGCATTACTATTTATTGTTTGTATTACACCTACAAATGTTCCATTAGATTTTAAAATAGTCATACCAGCTAATATATCGTTATTACCTGGGTTTATAGTTACATTTTTTTGATTTGTAAGTTTTTGGGCGTTTGAAGTTCCAGTTGTTGCTGTAGCAGCAGGTGTTAATTCTGTCCATACATTAGCATCAGGACTTGTAAAAACTTTAAAGTTATTTAAATTATAACCATTACTAGCTGGATCTGAACTACCAAATACTAAATTTGTATCAAATGTACTTGTAAAAGTTTGACCAACTGATGTTGCACCTATTGCAAACTGCTGAGCACCAGCGTAATATTGTCTGTTAGTTTCGGTGATTAAACCACCATTAGGTATAGGCATAATTTATTAACTTTTTTGATTTATATTTTCTTGCTGTATCTGTGAAGCAGCAACTTGTATTATTTCTGGATTCTGTATTACAACTCCTGCATATAACAATATTCTTGTTATTAACTCTACTTGCTCGCTTGGATGTAATTCAAAATTACAAGATTGAGTAACATTAAACACATATTGTTGACCTGATGTAAAAGCCCAAACAGGAGGTATAGGTCTTCTTATATAACTTACTGATACTCCGCTATTTATACTAGATGGATAAACAGTAAGTAAATTATTTTCATATGTATATATAGGATTTACAGTTGTAGGTTTTGTTAAGTTAGAACTCAATAAATGATATAATTCACCTCTATCAACTCTTTGCATTTCTTCTGTTGGTAAAGCACCAGCTTGATACAATACTTGACCTAATCTATAAAATTCTTTTGGATATAAATTTACAACTATTACTTGACCAGCTATTGGTTGATTGTTTAGCGTAAGTGTTGCACCACTTATACTATATGCAGTTGATGCTAATTCTATATTATTAACAAATACATTTGATATAGCACCTGCATTTGATAAAGCTAAAGCATCTCCAGATAACGTATATGTTAAACCGGGGTTTACTGCTGTAAATTGTTGTGTTGCGGAAGAAGATCCTGAAGGTTGTGAAGGTAATTTAAAGACTGGATCAGAATAAGTAGCATTACCATATTCTTTGAATATAGCTAATTTTTCATCAAGATTAATAACTCTATCTGAATAGTCTGCGCTTGGCTGTGGAACACGTAATTGCTGATTTAAACTCTCAAAGTACGTTCCAAATATTTCTAATTGAGATTGTGCACCTATTTTATTAAATTCCAAAGGTGTCATGTAACCTCTTTGCTCTTTGTTTAGTATTAATAAAACGGTTTGATATACATTATTTACGTTTATTGCCATTTTAATATTTTATGTTAATAGTGTTTAGGGCCACATAGTGACCCTTACACTATATTATAGTTACACGTTTAATATAACTTTTTCTCTATTGTTTTAAAAACTTCAACACCTTCGTCTGTTTTAAACCATGCAGCTAATGCTGAATATGGATTTTCATCAAAAGGAATTGTCATAAGTCTTCTATTATTTGAACCCCAATGAAAAGTTCTTTGATCTTGCGATAATTTAATAATGCCTTGTTCAACAGCTTTAATACCTACATTTCTTAATCCTACATTTTCATCATTAGCTATTTGCATAAATGCACTAGGATTTTTCTTAGCCATTAAAAGTAAATCTCTTTTGATTTCTCTTGAACTCATGCCACTAACTTTGCTACCTAATTCAACTCTTAAAATAGCTTCTGCGTGTTCTACATCTAAATTTTTTGCAAACATTAAAGCTTCAATTTCAGCTTCTAAACTGTCAACTTCATTTTTAGCTTCTACTTGAGGTAAAAATTCTTTATATGTTGCTCCTAATCTTGGATGATATAAAGATAAAAGTTTTTGTAAGTTTTGTTGCTCTTTTGGTACGGTTAATACACCGTTTTCAAAAACAATATGCCCCATCATTATTTCACCTTTTTGTTCGTCTACAAAAGGCGAGTTTTGATTACTAGCATATCTTAACTCTCTTTGTTCGTTTTTTGTTGGATCAAACCACAATAAAGGGTATCTTGTTGAATGTCTTGATCCTAATCTATATGTTAAAGGGGATTGGTCGTGTAATAAAAAATAAGTTCTATCCTTTATTTCCCATCCCAAATTTTGAGGTTCTTTAACCTCTATTTCTTTTACTTGTACTGGTTCTTCAACCAATACTTCTTTTTTTTGTTTTGCCATGATATAATATAATTTAATAAAAAATAAAAGCCCAGGGAGCCGAAGCCCCCTTTGCTTTTAATAAGAATAATCTTAATTCTTGAATAATACGAAGTTATTCGCAGCTTGAGTTACTAGACATCTTTCAGATAACCAGTTAACTACCATCTCATCAACTTCAGAAGTATAAGCACCACCAGCAGTACCAGTGATCCAGTTTTTGTATCTTCTGTCATCAGATTGAGAAGCTCTATATCTTACGTGTAAGAATGGTCTTCTAATGTTTGTACCTAAAACTTGGTCATACACTGTTGAAGTTCCAGCAGGAACTAAAACACCATCGATGTTGTTTACTGAAACAGCACCTCTTGTTGACGCATCATTTAAGTATTTCCATGAAGTTTTATAAAAGTCATATGAACCTCTTCTAAAACCAGAGAAACCAAGATTTAAAGCCATGTCCTCAGAGTTTTCAAATAAACCGTAAGCAACACCACCTAGACCACCTGCAGAAATTTGTCCTAGCATGTCGTCGAATTCTAAATCCATGTCTCTATTTAAGAAAAGCATATTTTCTTCGATAGCACCTTGAGTATCAAGATTTTTAAGTACTGAGTCAAAGTCAGAAATACCAGTTGCACCAGCAAAACCAGTGAATATGTTACCTCTATCTTCAATAGCAGCAAATAAACCTTGAGAACCATGAGCTACAGCATTTCCACCAGCAGCTGTAAAACTGTTTACGTTTGCTGAGTTAGCAGCAAAAGATTTACCACCAGCACCTGAAGCTAATTCTGCTTCAACCATTGCCATTTCTAAGTAGTCATCAAATCTTAGTCTTGTTTCAGACTCAGACTTTAAATACCATAAGTATCCTGATGTACCATCTTCTGTAGCAACTTCTACCCAACCAATTTGAGCCATATCAGAACCGTTGATAGCATATCTATCTCTGATGATGATCGGTTGATTAGAATACTGAGTAAACTGAGGCTCGATAGATTTTGCATTAGCACCAGTTACCATTGAAGATCCTTTTGCATATAATGAACCATATACAAAAATCTTAAGGTTTGATGTTGCAATACCTAAAGCATCCCAGCTGTTTCCTACAAATGTATATGCAGTTACGTCAGTTGTATTACCTGCACCAGCAGCTACTGCACCAACGATACCTTTTAAAGTTACACCCGTATCAACGTTCATAACAACGATAGTATCATTTTCAAAGATAGCATTTTGGATAGTTCCAGCGTTAGTTGGAATATTAAATATATCCGTACCAGCACCAGGACCAGTTAATTGACAACCAGTATATGCAATATGTAGTCTATTTTGTTCAGACCAGATAACCTGATCAGATGTCATTGGCATTTCAGCGCCAACCATTCTAAGGAAACCAGATAAAGTTCTGTTTCCATATCTTTCAACTTCTTGTTCATAGATCTCAGGGAGATACTGCTGAATGAAGTCATTTGCTCCACCTGTGTTAAACGACAGGTAGTTGTTTTGCAAAGTTTGTTGTTTTTGAGAAGGTACTATACTTCCAAAAACAGGAGCGATTGATCCCATAATAATTTAAAATGTTTTAGTTAAATTTGTGTGTTTTGATTTTTAATCGTGAAGAATCCATACCACTAACTGACTTAACTTTTAACCCGCCAACAAAAACATTACCAGGATCCGAAGTCCTTGCTTCTGTTTGTATGTTTTTAGATTTTGCACTTAAATCTTTAATTGCATCGGCTTTGCCTTGCTCATAAAAATGTTGTGCAATAGTGTCCGCATGCTCAGCGGCATAAATAGCTTTATGATAACCTTTTACATCTGATACATTACCATCTTTATCTAAGAACTTCTTAATAGTATTAGTAATGTTTGATTGTTTATCAGCAACTTCATTAACATTTTTAATTCCATATCTAAACTTTTTTTCTCCTACCGAAAAATCAAAACCTTTGAACTCGGGACCAAAATAATCTTTAGTGTTAGACTTGAACGTTTCATGTTGTTGTTCTGCTACTTGCTGTTCTTCATTGTAGCGGTTGAAAAAGTCCATAGCTTTTTGTTGTTCTTGAGTGACACCAGGTCTCAACTTGATTTCCTGATAGTATTTGTCTTTCATTCCCTCCAAATGCTGTTTGGCTTTCGCAACTTCTTCTTTATATGCGAGTTTTGCTTTACGCACATCTCGCGGTTCATCTACATCTTCGTCCCAAGAAAAATTATCTTCAATTAAAAAGTTAATTTCATCTGAGTCTAAATGTGATTTTGTTTGTTTATAATACTCTCTTAATAAAGTATCATTATCTACGTTTGAATAATCATGATTTAATCTTACATAATCTTCTAATGTACCACCAGTTTCATTCATAAAGTCTACAACTTTAACAATATTTTCTGGTAACGTAGTTGTATTTTCCTTTGGTACTTCATCGCTTATAACAGCTGTTGGCCTATTAGCTTCTTGTACCATTTGTTCACCAATTTCAATAACATTTTCTTCCTCTTCAGGTGTTTCAGTTATTTCTTCTATTACTGGCGCTTCTTCTTCTTTAGATTCAACAGGGGAAGCGGGCTCTTTATCGGATTCTCCTCCTTTAATTTCCACCTTTTGTATATCTCCGGATGGTTTATCATCAGGTATTTCTTTTGTTTCTCCGACTTGAATGGCATCTTGTTGTTCTATTTTTTCTTCAGTTTTTTCAACTGGTTGAGATAAATCTACTTTTATAGGTTCATCTTGTTTTACCAATTTTTTTGGTTTTTTAATTTTAAGCTTTCCGTGCTTTTCTTCTGTTTTTGACATAATATAATATAATAATAATTAATAAAATTCTACAGACTTAATTCCTGCATATTGTTTTCAAAATTTGTCGGTAGTCCATCTGTTTGACGTTGTGATATCATTTGCGATTGCTGAGTCGCTTGGATTTTTGTTCTTTGATCTTTACGATCTTCTATTTCTTTTTCTTTAGTTTGCTGAGCTTGAACTTCAGCTTGTTTAAGCTTCATATCATATTCAAATTGTTGAGCCATTTGCTCTCTTTCAATTTGAGCAGCGGTCTGCATTCTTTGTATTTCAAGATCAGACTTAGCTTTTTCAAATTGAACATTAGTTTCATTTAATGCTTGAGCTTTTTGAACATCAGCCATATCTGCTCTTTCTGCAGCTTCAGCATTAGAATCCGCTTGAGCTTGAATATTAGCCATTTGAGCTTGTTGATCTGCTTGTTGCTTTTTAACTCTTTTATATTTTAAAACTTGATTAGCTAATGTTAAATTTTTAATTTCTCTAATATCAATAGCATCTTCAAGAAATATTTGGTTTTGCTGTAAAGCCATTTGAATATTTTGTTCAAGCATAGCTTTTTCTTCCTCTTCAGGTTCTAAATCTAAAAATACACCAAAATCATAAAGATGTAAATTGTCTATTTCATGTAATGTAGCAACATTAAATTTACCAATACTTGCTTTTAAAGATTCATTAGTAAGTTGAAAATCTAACATATCAGAAACACGTAAAGATATATTTTCACATGTTCTTACTGTTAGATATAACATACTATTTAAAATATGTTTTGTAGCTGTATTAGAAGCATTAGCTGCCATTTTTTGCAATCCAACTAAAGCATCTTTATCTGGCATACTGCCATCTCTTGCTTCATTTAAACCGGTCACATCTCTAATCATTTGTAAATAATACTGATAAGTATTGATTAAAGAACTAATTTTACCATTAGCAGCTGATGTTTGTAATTCTTGAATAGGTACTTTACCTCTATTTGGATCACCATCTTGTGTTAATGATCTACCAACTATACTACCAGTTTGGAAGTACATATTAAGTGCTTCCTGTGGATTATAATTAGTTCCATTACCTAAATCAACTTCTGCTAAACCATCTACATCTACAAATACACCATCTGGTACCATTCTTGCAATTACTTGTTGTAATTTTAAAGATGTTAATTGAATCATATCAGCAAATCCTGTAATACGATTTACTAATGAATCAATTCTGCCTTGATACATATGAGGTGCTACAATAGTGTAGTTCATGTTAACCTTAGTTAAATCACTTTTAGGTCTGGTCATATGAGTAGCCATATCCCATCTTAACATTTGGTCTATACCTAAAACTTTAGCGCCGCTAAATAATACTTCAATTGATCTTGATACTCTATCAAAGTTATCACTTGGCGGTGGATTAAAGAAATCAGGTTTTTCTAATGCTTTTTCTAATCCTTGTTCTGTATGCTTTAATTTAAATACTTGATCTATATATGTTTTATATTCAAAATATAAAACTTGTACTAAATCATTATTATAAGGTCCTCTTTGATATCCTTCTCTACCTGGATATTTTTGAATTCTCTTTAAATCTTCATTAGTTAAATCAGGAAATTCCTTTTTAAGTTCTGCTAATGTTAATAATTTAATTTCACCTACATAATATATATCTTGAAAGTTTGGGTCATTTGTGTATGACCATACCATATTAGCTGGATTAACATAATCTACAACTACACCTTCAGATTTATTAAAGCTTGTTTTTACTGCGCCAATACCTATTGTTACTATATCTTCAACTAATCTTTTCTTAGTTAATTCATATTTATTAAAGTCTAATATATTATTAATTACCTCTTCTTCAGCTATTTCTACTGATTGTTTGTAATTTAATTGCATATGAACTTCCAATTCCTCTTTACTTTGAGGTAAATTAGCTGGATCTAATGAACTATATATATCAACACCTAAGTTTTGTTTTATGCTATCTAACAATGGTTTACTCATCATGTCTCGCATAATAGAGTTTGCATAGTTAGTTCTCTGTTTTGTTGAAAACGGATCTTGAGCAAATGCTTTTATTTCATAATCTTTAGAAGCAATACCATTTACAACTATATCTACAAACTTAGGTATAATTGGAACTGGTTTCCAGTCTAAATTTAAATAAGATAAATCACCATTAATTGATAATTCGTCTTTATATTTTTGAACAGATTGTTCTCCACGAGCATATAATCTTAATCTATTAAAGTTTTGGTAGCCAGTATGCCATTTACCACTGTTTATTCTACCACCTCTAAACCACTCATATTCAATAGCTTGCCCTACTTGCAAACCATATTCCCAACTAAGCTTTTCTGCGACAGGTACCACCTGACTAGGAAAGGAACTATTAGTACTCGTATTAATCATTTATTATTATTTTTGATTTAAAACCTCTATTGTCATATTTAGAAAAGTTTAAATTTACTTTTTCTTTAACAATTTCGGCTACTGGTCTATATTTATTTTTATTGCAAGCCATAATAGCTAAACCTGAACTTATTGAAGCATCGTATTTAGTTCTATTATTTATATCAAATGCAGCCCAATCTTCAAGTGTTCTTTGAAAATACATTGTTCCATATTGTTCATTATTGTAACCTACAAAATTTTCAATATAAGATTCAATAGCAGCAGCATGCGCTTGTTTTACATCTTCGCTAGAATTAGGTATACCACCTATTTCTCTTTCAGCAACAGATAATTTGTACATTGTTTTATCTGGACGATTCATAGAATAATTTCTATAACCTCTTCTTTTTAAATAATATAACAATCTGGGTTTATTATTTTCTGCAAGCATTGGCATACCGTAAAAATGTAATGCCATTAAAACATCTTCAAAAAACATATCTGCAGTTTGTGGCCGTGCAACATATTCTAAAAAGAATAAATTTGGAGGACCATCCATTGTAAATTTAGTTAATCCATGTAAAGCGCCTTTAGATCCTTTACCGTCAACTGTTCCAGATATATCATAACTATCACAACCAAAAGCACCCATATGTTCATTAGCTGGATATTTAGCACCGTTTTTAACAATATAACGGTTTTGTTGATGTTTATCTGGTATCCAAGATACAAAAAATCTACCTTGTTTGCTAGGTAAAAATTGTACGCTTGTATCTTTAACTCCGTCTTCCCATTGAAAATTACCCTGAGTTACTACTCCAGAGTATTTTAATTCTTCATTAAAATCTATTTGTTCATAGATTTTTGTTAAATTAAATATAGATTGTTTTGTCTCATCTCTGAACGCATGTTTTTCAGTACGTGGAAACTGTCTATATAATTCATTAAGTGCGTCTGAGTCGTCCTTAAGGCCGTCTACCTCATTCTCCCAATGTTCAATGACACCGATTTGTATCTCTTGACCATCGATTCCTTTAACTGGTTGTTTTGGAGTATCAAAGACAGGGTGTCCATAAGTATCAATGTATCCTTCGTAATTCCATTCCATAGGTATGAACAAAGAATATAATCCTGAACTAGTCTGTCCATTGCGGTTTCTTTTTGTGACGTCTGAGTCATAATATATTTTTTTATAATTCCTACCACCTTTGTCAAGAGCATTACTCGTTGACCCCATCATACATTTACCTATAATTTTTGATCCTAATCGTAACGTCGTCTTAGTAACTCGCCAGTTATTGAGAATATTTTCAGGTTTTTCCCATTTGCCCGCTTCATCATGGACCAGTAATGCAAGTTTTTCTCCATCATAGGAGTTATCACCAGTATTTTTCCAGTCGATTGTGGTGTCCAAGCCAACAATTTCTTGCAATTGTTCATTTGTTTCCAGCTTTTTTCTAGTGAATCTGGAAGCCGGAACTCTATAGGCAAGTTCGGTTTTGGGTCTGTCCATACCATCTTGTATCGGTTTGAAGAAAAACGGGTAATTAACCGAGATCGGTACAATCTTATCTGTGAACATTTTTTTAGCATCTGCACCTGATTTCGATAAGACACCGAATCGAGCGTCGCTAGATATTGTCGCCATATTAACTGTTTCCCCTGACGCCATGAAAGAGAATCCAGAACGTCTGTTTTTAAGGTAGCACATTCCGTAAGATCTTGAATCAGCTTTGCACGCTTCCCAAAAAATAAAGAAGAGTCTATTGGCTTCTCTAAATTCGGCTTGTCCCACATCAATTTTTGACCATTGGAGGTACATATAGTGAGTACCAGTAATATATGTAGGAATACCTTTATTGTAGAACCAAAAACCTTCTTCACGTCTTTTGAACTCTTCATCGATATAATCATGTAATTTTAATTTAAATGCTTCAGGATATTCTTTCCAATCAAATATAGTTTTGATTTTCTTTAATTCTGGTCTATGTGGGAATACTTCCCAATATTGTTTTAATTTTTTATCAGATCTTTTATAAGGGTTATCTATCTCTGGTAATGCTATCCTAAGATTTTGGATTTCATATATTTCACCAATTTTACCAGTTTTTGATATAACGACAATATCATGTTCTTTATTGTATCCATATTCCCATTTTTTATATCTATTTAACCTTTTAATAACTTGAGGTTTAATAGGTTCAATTATTTTATATAACGTTTGTTCGTACATTACTTAGATCTTCTTTCTGCAAACCCTCCAAAAGTAATTTCTTTTTTTTCTATAACTTTATCTTCGAGTTTAGCTTTTTCTTCTTCAATACGTGTTAAGATCTCAAATGCATCGAATATTGCGAGCTTTTTAGTGGCTGCAGCGTTCTTGAGTCTATCGGCTGAAACATCATCATCAGTTTCAACAATTGGTTCTTTCGCGACTTTGATAAGTTCTTTGACTG
>BCSF01000168.1_pt1 | contig 30184 bp, 44 predicted proteins | sample 1016431 | NCBI WGS metagenome assembly BCSF01 (sample SAMD00045685;SAMD00045686;SAMD00045687;SAMD00045688;SAMD00045689;SAMD00045690;SAMD00045691;SAMD00045692;SAMD00045684;SAMD00045690;SAMD00045691;SAMD00045692;SAMD00045684;SAMD00045685;SAMD00045686;SAMD00045687;SAMD00045688;SAMD00045689, study... | reverse complement strand
CTTCATTTTCTCTACCAAAGATTCTATTCATTCTTTGTTTCTTAGAACCTAATATAATTTTTCTTTTTGCCATTACGCAGTCTCCTCTATTAAGTGTAGTTCACTTTCTTCACAAAAGTTACACACTGGTTGGGGTCCACCTAAGGAATGCTCTATGTCTACCATGCTAACAAACCATTCTCTCTCTTCATTGGTGTTACCACAAACCACGCATTCTAAATAATTGTCCATTACGCTGAGTCCTCTAAAACTTCAATTGTGTTGCCGTCTTTGCGAATCAGTCTGTTGCTGTCAAACATGCTTAGACCGTCGTAATGTATTTGAGCATACTCTAGATTGTCATATGTAGCAGTTTCTACAATGCTACCTGTGGTAGTGTTCTGTGCGATTACTGTGTATGTTGCCATTTTCTATTCTCCTAATTGTTATACTATACAGTATACACGATTCTACCCATGAAGTCAAGGATTTTGGTAAAATTGCTTTAACCGCATTTCTGGCGAACCCTAAAGGGCCAAGGCGTAGATTTCGTTCATAAATTCTTGCTCTTGTGCTTTTTGTCTTTGTTGTAGTTTACCTATTGTTATCATACCTGGGAATCTTTTAACCAAAGGACGAATATTTGTGTAGGTATAGTCAAGCACATCTTGTGCTGAATGTATGCCTAAATCAGCAAACAGTTCTCTTTTAGTTTTAGTAATTGTTGTAATTGTTACAGCATCTGACACCGCTACCTTGTGTGGAGCAACCCAATAGTCTGCCACATTGTCACCGTTGAATGTGCTCTTGTAGTCAATTGAATCTGCGAACGCTTTCTTCTTAGGTGAAATGCCTACCCACTTTCTTCTTGCTCTGGGCCAACTCACAGCACCAATTGTGTCTGAGTCAAACGCATAACGACAATGTTCTTTGGGTGTGTTGTAGTGTTCGTGGTTGTGTAGAGCATCGTCAAAAGAGTCCAAAGTCTTTTTATCACTGTCAACCAAGTTCTCACTTGCTGATAGTAGCATACTGTGACTGGCGCCACATATAGTTGGTTGTTCAGTTAACCAAACGTAGTCCATATCAAAACCGTCTTCAGCGCCTATGCCTAAATCTCTTTCAGTGCGGATATAACCATCTTTGTTGATAAGTTTGGAACGGTGTGTGTAGTGATATATTGTTGTCATTGTGTGTCTCCGTGTTGCCTAATTATGTGTATACTATAGCACCAATCTGATGCTATAGCAAACAGTTTGGATGAATTACTCGTTGCCTGTGTGTAGTTCTTGGTCAATCCAATTTTTGATTGATTCTGTGTGGATTGAATCACCAACCAATTCACCTGAAGGACGAATTTGAACAAAATCAAACTCTTGATCGTCCGTTTTGAATTCGTAGTATGGATTTGAAAATTCACCGCCTGGAAACACATCTTTTGGTTCAACATTGTGTATCTTAGCAAGTTCTCTTACTTCATATTCTTCACATATTTGCATTGTTTTCTCCTGTTGTTAATAATGCCTTATTGTTCTTACAGTATACAGTCATTCTACCCTAGAGTCAAGCTATTTTGGTAAAATAACCACTTTTTAACCGTCTTTTTTGCTTTATGTATAAATACTTATGTAAAACAACAAAGGAGTAATACACATATGAACCCAAAAATTATAAAAACATCACCCAGCACCGCTGGCCGTGACCCAAAGAATCCATTAATGGACATCCATCCTGATGATTCAGTATGGTATTTTGAACAGTTGATTGACTATGCAAGTTTTATCAGTGATCAAGGACAAATTAAAGATATAGCTTGGGAACAACTACAGAAACGCCGTCCAAGTAAATTAAGCAAAAGCAAAAATGGACCACCAAATTCAATACTAACCATAGTATTGGGATTATTAACAAATTATTACAACGTAACAAAAAAGTATGGCCATTGTCGTATCTCAAAAAAGCAACAAGATGACTTGGAATTTATTTCAATGTTTTTTCATGCTTGTGATGAACATCGCTTTCCTGTGATACAATGGCAACAGGCACTATTCGCAATGGACGGAGGAACTACGTTTTGAAAATTAACCGCATAACATGTGCCAGATGGGGCACACTATACTCAGCTTTCCAAGTTGAAAGACTCTATGCAGAATGTAGAGCATGGATAGACTTTGATGAGTTTCATGTGTTTACAGATCAAAAGGACGAATTGCATCCTAACATTATAACACATGAAATACCTAAGACAGAAGCGTATCGTTCGTGGTGGTCAAAGATGTTGCAATTCAAAACATTTACTGAAGGCACAACACTAAGTCTAGACATTGACATGCACATTAGAGATTCAGTTGAATTTAAGTTTTCACGAGACTATCTGTTGATGCAGATAGATCCTTTAGCACAACACATGCCACATAAGAATGTAAAATATGTAAACAGTTCAGTAATCACATACGAAGGTGATTTTAGTTGGGTGCATGACAAGTATTTTAGTGAATGGGCAACCAATCATAAAAAATACAGAGGTGACCAAGAATTTATGTGGGGAGAATATGAAGAAAGTATTCGTTATCATCCACCTGTGTTTGAAAGTTACAAATGGGAATCACGTCAACGTGGTTATGCAATCAAACCACTTGTAAATTTTCATGGACATGATATGAAAGGTATTGTAGGATGAGCTATTGGAGTTCAAAACAAGCACATGGATTTCCAACATGGGGATGGTATATAAAGAAGAAAGATGTGCCAGAACATGATCATCGTATTATTTTTGAAAACTTTGAACCATGTGATGACATATCAAAAACAGACGGATCTAGAATGTTAGTAAAATTTGGCAATGAATTTGGACCTAGATGCAACAGACCATTCCAACATCCTAAAAATTGCCCACACGACAATTGGTATCATTGGGACAATCCTGAACTGCCACAGTTTTTATGGAAGTTTGGACACAATCCAACAGGTGCAAAGGATTGGATACGTTGGATCAAAGGAGATATGCTAACACAAGGCCAACAATTTGCAGATGTAGACCATGAACACCGTATAAACAGAATTTTGAACAAACTTACAACAGGTCTTACCAAAGATTGGAAAACTATTATACAAATACATGCCTGTGAAGTATCTAGACCCAAACATGCACTCTTATGTCCTGTGACTGCACCTAATTTTGTTCATTATTATGCAACAACACAACAAGATTGGATCAAGAAGGTAACAAAAGAATTAGAACGCCAAGGTTACACCTGGGAAATAAGACAAAAACCAGGTAGAGCACAACGTATGAATAACCAATTAACTGATCAACTGCTAACAGAACGTTATGGTATAACAGTTAGTCAACATAGTGTTGCCGCAATGGAAAGTGCAATAGCAGGTATACCGCCTGTGGTAACAGGACCACATCCAACAGGTATGTTAGGCACACCTTGGCAGGAATTCAAACTAGGACATATTCGTCCTTTGTATAAAGCAGATGTTGAAAATAGATGTCGTTTGTTGTTGGGTAGCATTAGACACAAAAAAGAAATATTTACAGGAGAATGGCAATGAGACCAAGACAGTATGCTCCAAAGGTAGCTCTATGGAGAAGAAAATACAGCAACACAAGAGCACTGGCGAGATATAGAAATGAAGAATGGGCGTTTACATTTGAAACATGGGATGACATGTGGGAAACAAGTGGTGTAAAAGAACACAGAGGCAACAAACCACATCAGTATTGTATGGTAAGACTTGATCCTATAGAAGCATGGGGTCCACACAACTGTATTATAGTTGGTAGACGTATGCATCTAAAAAAACAGGCATATGAAACCATGCACAACTTTCCTAAGATGCCTTGGGAGGAGAAACACGGTGTCTAGTTTGTATACAAGTTTAAGAAAAAGCTATTTGAAAGAATGGCGTGTTTGGTATCGTATGCATCAATTGGTGTATAGTAAAAAATGGCAAGCTGAGTGTTATGTAGATATTGGTATCTGTGAAGAATGGCACGGCGAACAAGGATTTATCAATTGGTTTGATTATATGGGTCCAAGACCAAAAAACTGCGAAATACAAGAACGTCTAAATAAATTTGAAAACTTTCAACCAGGCAATGTAAAATGGAGCACCTTGCGTAAAATGAACAACAACAAAAGATGGCACCATACACACGAAGAAAGAACAAAGTATAGATTGATTGCACACTCTAATGGTATATCTACAAGATGTTTCAACAGTAGAATATATTGTGGTTGGGATATCCAAGATGCGGCAACTTTGCCTATTCAAAGAAATGTGCCATATAGAAAAAGGATTGTAGAATGAAACCAACCTTTGATGCATACCAAGAACTTATAGAAGTAATAAAGTTCTGTAAGGCCGCAGATAAATTTATAGAAAACTTTGACAAGAATCATAAAGTGTTGGTAGAACAATATAATTTACTCAACACAAGGGTTCATAGACTAGAAGAAACTATGTTAAGCGTAGAACAAATGATGTATAAACAAAAGGAACAGATAGATGCAATTACCGGAAAGAAATGACACTTTTTTAGTGCCAACACTCTCAATAGCAGGAGCAATTATTTTGGCAGGTGTAGTATTCAATCAAATCAGTGGTTGGTATAGTATATTGGCAACAATTTTATTATTTTTAGGACATTCGCAAGAATACAAACATTTATGGTTATTACCAAAGGTTAAAAATGATGATAGCACACCTCTTGGGAAACGGTAACTCTAATAAATTTTATAAAAAAACACAAGGCACCGTGTATGCCTGTAATTGGCCTACACATGACTTTGTGTATGACTATCTTTGTATGATAGACGGACTTGCAATTAAATATATTCATAACAATCACATAACACCTAAGGTGCCTATACTATGCACACAGAATGTCAAAGAATATGCAATTAGAAAACAATTAGACTGGGACGTAAGAAGTGTTTTTACTACCACAAATAGACCAAGATTCAATAGTGGACATCACGCAGTGAAATATATCTGCGAACAAAAACCTTTGGGCATACATCTATGGGGAATGGACAGTATGTATTCAAAGGATCTATCAAGTCAAATGGACGAACACGTTCCAAGAAAGAATCGTCCGCCTTTGAATAACCAATGGCATCCGCATTGGATTGAATTAATCACTGCAAACCCTAATATTTTATTTACGGTTCATATACCCAAAGGAGAAAGTCTAAGTGTCAAAGCAAAAAACCTACAAGCAGAAAATCACTAAATGGATTGATAAAGTTCTTGTCGTGCCAAGAAAAGAAATAGGTGGTATGCCTATATGTCCTTTTATCAAACAATATAGAGACAAGATACACATAGTTGAAACAACTGCACCAATGACTATTGCTAAAAATTTTGCTGATCTAAAAGAAACATTAGATATAGAAGCTTGTATACTATATGGCAAACGATATAGTTTTGAAAAATTGCATAAAAAATGTGATAGGATCAACTTACTATACAAATCAAAGAATGTTGTGTGTTTGGCAATGCACCCAGACAGTGATGCGTTTCCTTTACCACTAGAATATAACTTTGAATACCCTATCCTTATACTACAACGCATCAACACATTGACAGATGCAAGAAATCGCCTTCAAAATACGGATTATTACAAGTTTTTTCAAGATATTGATAAATAAGTATAGTAGATTAAAACCAAGGAGACAAAATGACAGTTACTCTAAGACAAACCACACAGACAGGAGCAACCAACAAAGGTAGTGCTCTTACATTTGCAGAACTTGATGCAAACTTTGTGGATTTATTAACAAACAAAATTCAACCAATACAAATTGTTGGTGACTCAGGAGATGTAACTCTTGGTGAGGCGCTATCAGCAGGTAGATTAGTAGTAAACGGCGCAGGCAATATCAGTGTAGCGGCAACAGAAGATTCAGCAGGTAATGCCACTATTACTATCACTGGCACAGACAGTGAAGGTATCAGTGCTATTGCGGCAGGAACAGGTATTAGTGTTAGCACACCAGATAGTGCTGGTAGTGTAACAATTACAAACACAAATCCTGTAGACATTGCCATTAACGCAGGCACAAACATTGACACAACTGCACCAGACTCAGCAGGAGCAGTTACAATCAGCTTAGAAAGTTTGGTAGATGGTATTGAACTTAAAGATTACAAAGAAACAGTTCATGCGTTATCATACAACGCAATATTGACTCCAGATGTAGCAAACGGCAACGTTCAAACAGTAACACTAACAGGCAACACACAATTCAGCGGATTTGCAAACGAAGAACCTGGACAAAGTGTAACATTGATTATCAAACAAGACGGCACAGGTAACAGATTACTTACAGAAGACTCAGCAGGTAGAATGTTATTCGCAGGTGGCACAAGCACACTATCAACAGGCGCAAACGCAATTGATATTCTAACAATATTCTATGATGGAACTACTTACTACGGTTCTTTAAGCACAAACTTTAGTTAAGGAGACATTATGCCTTTAGGAGCAAGTAGACTAAACACACTTTCAAGAGTTTTGACAACACCTTTCTCAGGACTAACAGCAGTAGATCCTAATAACAGTTATTTCATAACACTAGATGGATCAAGTGCGATTGGTTCAGGCACAAGTGCAGATTTTACATTTGCGTTTTGGTTAAAAATGGAGGCAGAAACTGATACAGGCACTATTGCCAGACTAGAAGGACCTGGCACAGATATTATCTTCATCAACAACAACACAGCAACAGGCAAAATGCGTTTTGGAGTGTTAGACGGTGGTTGGAGTATTGACTTAACAATTGACATCAGTGATATTCAAGGTGACAACAATTGGCATCACTTTGTGTATTCAAGAGATGGTTCAGCATCAGCACACTATTGGTATGTAGATGGTAGTTCAAGAACAATCACAGTAGGTAGTGGTAGAAACAATTATGGTAGTGTAATTAGTTTTGGCACATATCAAGATGTGTTTATCCTAAGTGAAACGAATGGTGGTTCAAACCTCGTTGACACACCTATTACACAGTTTTTTATGGCAGATGAATACTATAACATCACTGACGCAGGCACATTAGATAAATTCTATGATGATGGTGCAGTAAATATGGGCAGTGATGGCACAGGCACAGGACTTAACCAACCAGAATTGTTCTTTACAGGCGACACATCTACTTTCAATACCAATGGTGGATCATTAAGTATTACAATGACAGCAAACGGCACAGGTGTTGATGTTACAGCATCAAACGGACCACAAGCATAAGGAGAATAGTATATGGGATGGCCATCAGGAACAAAAGCAGGCACAACTAATGTTGATGCAGGCACAGACTTAATTGCTAACGCAAGACCAGACATCAAACAAAACATTGACAACGTAAATGAAATAATTGATCACCTAAATATTAGTTCACCAAGCGATGGAGATGTTCTTAAGTATTCTAGTTCATCAGGTAAATGGGAACAGGTTCAAGCAACTACATTAGGAACACAGGTTGCAGTTTTAGATGTAAGTGCACCTAACCTAGATGAAAACACCACAGTCTCTATAGGTAGTGCCGCGGCACTACTAACTGCACAGGTTACAGAAAACAAGGACCCTGGTGGTATAGTAAGTATTTCAGGTGATAGTGCTAACGCATATGAAATAACACTAGACGCAGGTTCTTACATGATTGAATTGTTAGCAGGTAGTTTAACCAATGCACAAACTTATACACTACAATTAGATGATAAAACAAATGATAGTGCATTTATTTGGTCTTTGTCAGTTTCAAACACTAATCAAACCAACACATTTGTCAGCAAATTTTATGATACTGCTGTTTACAGCACAACTTTAACAGTAAGATTTGCTTATAGTGACAACACTGAAGGCGACGGTAGCTACACAGGGCAAATTTTGATTACAAAAATAACGTAAAAACCTGGGTATTTGTTTTATACGATAAATACTTTTGTATATACGACTAAACCCTTAAGGAGAAAATAATATGTCACAAGCATCCAATTACACGGAGACAAAGACACTGGACTTTTGGTTGAAGGCCAATAGCACCAGCACATCAGCACCAAGTGCGGTGTATGTAGCTCTCTTTAACACTACTGACTCTGCAGGCGCAATTGATCAGGGCGGTGTTATTGATAGACTAGAATCAGGAACAATTACAGACGAATGCCAAGGTGGCGGTTACGAAAGAAAAGCAGTAACCTTTACAGTTTCAGGCGCAACAGCAACATCAAACGCTGACGTAACATTTGCGGCGGCAACAGACAACAACTGGGGCACAATTACACATATTGCAATTATGGATTCAGATGCAGAATTTGCATCAGGCGATAGTGCAGGTGGTGGAAATGTTTTGTTTTATGGACCATTGACAGCATCTAAAGAAATTTTGTCAGGCGATACGTTCCAAATTACTTCAGGTTCACGTACAGTATCATTGGGATAAGCTGTCTTTAAAGGAGATTCCTATTGACAGTCTATGTTCAAGATCCATTTGTAACTACTGATTATGTAGATGACGGTTATGCCACAGACCCATATGTAGCAACAGGGTATGTAGTAGGTCAAATACAGGGTGAGTCAACACTCAGTGCATCATTTTCAGTAACAGCAACGGCAACAAGGCCTAGACTTGGAGCGGCAACGCTTTCTTCAAGTGCGTCAATCAGTGCCTCTGCAAATAGGATTAGAACTACAGGCGCTGACCTGTCAGGCGCAATCACTGCCACAGTTACAGCAACAGCACAAAAAACAAGCGATATATCTATATCAAGTGCGTTTAGTGTAACAGCATCAGCAGACAGAGTAAGAACTGCATCAGCAAGTCTAGTAATGACAGGCGATGAAGTTCAATGGCAAAATGCACAAACTTGGGGTAATGCAAGAAGTCAAATATGGGGTCCACTGTTTAGTGCAACTGCCGTAAGATTAGTAACAGGCGTTGCAAACTTATCAAGTAGTTTTGTTCTAAGTGCGACAGGACAAAACACAGCAATAGGAAATATTGGTGTTACAGGATTTGGATCACTTACAGCGGCGGCACTAAGAACAAGAAGCAGTTCAAGTTCATTATCAGCTTCATTTACAACATCACAAACAGGCACAACAGTAAGAACAGGCACAGCAAATTTAACAGCATTTGCAACAACATTATCAGTAGGTATAAGAAGTATAGAAGGAGATCCTGCAGATATCAATGCAAGTTTTGCTCTAACAGCATCAGCTGAAAGAACAAGAGGCGCAAGTGCAAGTCTATCAAGTTCAGCAACAGTATCAACAACAGGCAGTTTCAAAGTAAGTGCAAGTGCTAATCTTTCAGCATCATTTACACTACAGGCAATCACAGGCGCAATAGCAAGTGGCGTTATTATATCAGCAGGAACCTTTACAACTACACAATCAGCAGTAAGGATAAGAGGCGTTGAAGCAGACTTGAATGCTAACTTTAATCTTACAGCAACAGGTGGTGCAAGTTTCTTAGCTTCATGTCATATAACAGCGTTCACAACTTTAGTAGGTGTGCTGAGCATTTACAGTATAGATCCATTTAGGATATATCAAGTAGATTCAGAGTCTAGAGCGTTAGAAATCGTTGAAGAACCACGTATTTATACAGTGGATTTTGAAACTCGCATAAATACTATTGAAAGTGAAACAAGAAACTTCAGTGTTCCAAGCGAAACAAGAACACTTGAGATCCAACATCTTACATTAGTAGATGTTGAAAACACACCAGTGGATAGGAGAGAGTAAGCATGGCCCACACATTAACAGGTTTTAAGCAAGACCGCGTAGGCGTTTACATTGAAAAAGATCCATATGCTGTTCTAGACTATAGTTTAGATTTTACAAACTGGATGCCTAGTGGTGATACGATTGCATCAAGAACTGTTACAGTTGAAACAATTAGCGGAGATGCAAGTCCACTTGCAGTTGATAGCACAAGTGCAACTAACTATGTGGTGACTGCTATTATTAGCGGAGGCACAGCAGGAAACATTTATAATGTTGAATATAAAATTGTTACTGACAACAGTAAACAAGACAGTAGAAACATTAGAATAAAAGTATTGGAGCGACAAGCATAATGGAACACAATGAGCAAAAGAAGACAACTAAAAAATACAAGACTATAGATAGAGATCTTGTATTCAAATTAGCGTGTATTCAATGCTCAGACCAAGAGATTGCAGAAGTGGTTGGCACATCTGCAACAAACCTAAGAAAAAGATTCGCAGGCATATTAGAAAAAGGCAAACAAGAAGGCAAGAAGTCACTCAGACGAGCAATGTGGGAAAAGGCAATAAATGGAGATTCAAGGGTTCAAATTTATCTTAGTAAACAATATCTTGGAATGAGAGATACACCAGAAGACGGAGAGTCCAAAGCACCGTTGCCATGGGAAGATTGATATGCCGTTAAGCATGCCACAAAAAGACATCTGCGATAGTGATGCACGATTTAGAGTAGCAGTCACTGGTAGACGTTTTGGCAAAACACATATTGCAATGAGAGAATTGGCAAGATATGCAAGTCAACCAGACAAGTTGATTTGGTATTGTAGTCCCAGTTATAGAATGTCAAAAAATATTGTATGGGATCAACTCAAGGGCAAACTAAAAGAACTTCGTTGGGTAGAAGCAACTAATGAAGCAGAACTTATGTTACGTCTAAAATCAGGAAGTAAAATATATTTGAAAGGTGCTGATGCGCCTGACAGTTTAAGAGGCGTTGGCCTTGACTTTCTTGTTATGGACGAATTTCAAGACATTGAACCAAAAGCATGGACTGAAGTTTTAAGACCTACGCTGTCAGATAAAAAAGGTCACGCTTTGTTTTTAGGCACACCAAGAGGTGTTGGTAGTTGGAGTCATGAAATGTATACAATGGCAAAAACTACAGAAGATTGGGATTCATTTACATACACAACTCTAGATGGTGGCAATGTTAGCAAAGATGAAATTGAACAAGCAAAACGTGATATGGATCAAAGAACATTTGAACAAGAATACCTTGCTTCATTTACAACCTATTCAGGCGTAGTATATTATAATTGGGATAGAGAGAAAAATATACAACCACACAAACCATTAGACCTAAAAGAAATATATGTTGGACAAGACTTTAACGTAGGCGCTCTTGCAAGTGCCATTAGTGTTATTGAAAATGGCAAAGTATATTTTATAGATGAAATACTAATGAACGGATCAAACACAGAAGATGTTTGTGACGAACTAAAACGTAGATATCCAAACAGCAGAATAACTGTATTTCCAGATCCTGCAGGACGTCAACGCAGAACAAGTGCAGGTGGTAAAACAGATATTTCAATACTACAAAACGCAGGTTTCAATGTCCAGGTTAGAAATTCACATACAGCAATTAGAGATAGAGTTAACGCCGTTAACGCAAAATTAAAAAACACACTAGGAGAACGTTCCTTATTCGTTGATCCTAAGTGTAAGAATATCGTAAATAGTTTAGAAAAAATGGTATACAAACCAGGAACGAACATCGTAGAAAAAGATGGGTCATTAGATCATATGGCAGATGCAGTAGGTTATCTTATAGATTTCTTATATCCATTACGCACAGATTACAATGACAATACAACGCCAGACCGTTGGGCATTCTCTGGGTCAACCAGCACAACAAGGAGATGGAGCTAATGCCCTATATAAGAGACAGAGTAGTAAAAGGAAACAACACAACCAATGTTGATTACATTGTAGAAGCACACGATGCCTACAAATATTATATCAACAGATGGACATTTTTAGGTGATTCATACCAAGGTGGTTATGATTACTTTATGGGAAAATATCTTGAACCATATTATTATGAATCAAGAGAAGACTATGAAAAAAGTCTAAGAATGGTAGCTGTAGACAACCACGTAAAAAGTGTGGTAGGTATATTCAACAGCTTTTTATTCAGAAAAGATATCTACAGAGAATTTGGTAGTGTAGATACAGACCCAGGACTAAAACCATTTATGAAAGATGCAGATCTTGATGGTAGAAGTTTTGATGCGTTCCTAAGAGACCTAAGTGCATTCACAATGGTTTATGGTAACTGTTGGGTAATAGTTGACAAAAGCAATATTCAAGTAGGAACAAGAGCAGAAGAATTACAACAAGGATTACGTCCATACGTGAGTCTGTTTACGCCAGAAAATGTGCTGGATTGGCAGTATGAAAGACAAGCAAATGGTTTGTATACCCTAACATATCTAAAAGTAAAAGAAGAAGTAATTGAGAACGTTCAATATATAAGAGAATATACTCCTACAGAAATCAACGTATACAAAGTAGACGGAGATGATAAAACAGGAGCAATTATAGACACAATGCCAAACACACTTGGTAAAGTGCCTGCGGTATGTGTATATGCACAACGTTCAAACACAAGAGGTATTGGTATAAGTGCAGTTGGAGATATTGCAGATGTTCAAAAAGACTTGTATGAATTAAGTTCAGAGATGAATGAAATTATACGTCTTACCAATCACCCTAGTCTTGTAAAAACTAGAGGCACAGAAGCAAGTGCTGGAGCAGGTTCAATTGTTCAAATGGAAGAAGGATTAGATCCAGGACTAAAACCGTTCTTACTTCAACCAAACGGTAGTTCAATTGAAAGCATTATTAGTGCAATGGACAAAAAGATTGAAAGCATTGATAGAATGGCATGCCTAGGAGGAATAAGAAGTATAGAAAGTCGTAGACTTTCAGGCATTGGACTACAAACTGAATTCCAAATGTTGAACGCTAAGATTAGTGATTTTGCGGCAAACCTAGAACATGCAGAAGAACAGATTTGGCGTATGTGGGCAATGTATCAAGGCAAGGCATGGGACGGTTATATTGAATATGCTAGAAGCTTCTCAATACAAGACAAAGCAAATGATATCGCTATGTTGAAACTTGCAAAAGAATCAAACATCACAAATCCAAGTATCACAAGTAGAATTGACGATCTAATTTTTGAAACAATTACTGAAGAAAGTGCGGCGGAGTTAGTAATGACGCATCCTGTAACAACACCAGAAAATAGACAACAACATATCCAACAGATGATTATGGAAGGTCTAACAGATACAAAAATGTTAGAACTGCATCCAGAAATCACTCAAGCGGATATTGACACAGCAAAACAGGCACTGATAAATGGGTAGATTTGTAGCTGAGTCAAACTTGTATATAGAGGGCACGGAAAAAAGAATCCGTGAAGTGTTGAGCGAATACAATGACAACATTCACAAGTTTGAAACAAAAGATACAAAGGCGGCAGGCGTGAGGGCAAGAAACAATTTGTTAGAACTGTATGGTCTAGCAAAACAAAGACGCAAAGAAATCCTAGATCGCAGTAAAACACTAGGCATGTATGAACATCCTAGTTGGGAAGGTGTAGAAGATGAAACAGTTTGAAGACTTAGACAAACGTCTAGCACTACTAGAACAAAAATTGGATCTAGTGTTAGACAATCATTTGACACACATGGAACGTGACATGTCAATGATCAAAAAGGTGCTTGGCGCAGTTGGTATCATAGTGTTTACACAGATGGTTGCTGTTATTGCCAACATGATGATGTAATGGCACGTTGGGATACCTTAGAAAAATTTATAAAAGAAAAAGACCTTTCAGCAGGCGCTGAATTAGGTGTATGGAAAGGTAAAACTATTACACACCTTTTAGAAACATGTCCACAGTTACATATGACAGGTATAGATGCTTGGGATAGTATGGGCAAATGGACTAAATGGAATCACAAACAAAATGAACGCGAAGTTCGCCACAAAACAAAAAAGTTTGGTGACCGCTGTAAACTTATCAAAGGCAAGACTACAGAAGTAGCAGATCAGATAGAAGATGCTACTCTTGACTTTGTTTTTATTGATGCGGATCACAGCGAACAAGGCGTATCTAGAGATATTGAAACCTATAAGACAAAAGTCAAACCAGGTGGATATGTAATGGGACACGACTTTGATTGGCAGAGCGTGAGGGCAGGTATCAAACAACATTTTGATACCGTAAATACAATGAGCAATGGCATTTGGTATGTGCAATGCCTGTAACTACCAGTGTCAGTGTTCGCCATGTAATAGGAGATAAAACTATGGCCAGAGGTGGAAGAAAAAAGAAAGACAAAAAGAAAAAGTCAATGCGTGGCGGAAGACGCCGTAAATAAGCATTATTTTGTCTAGATTGATAAATAAAAGCATACTACTATAAGAGGGTAGGTGGTAGACTCAACCAAAAAGAAAGAGGTAAAACTATGGACGCAGAAACAGCGGTAAATGAAACAGAGACAACTGCATCTCCACAAGAACAGCAGGTAGCAACACAGGAAGTTAAGGAACAGACTCTGTCACAAGATGATGTAAATCGTATTGTAGCAGAAAGGGTTGCAAGAGAAAGAGCAAAGTTTGAAAAGAAATATTCAAATGTTGATCTTGATCACTACAACAACTTGGTAGAAAAAGAAGAGGCACGCAAACAAGAAGAACTTGAAAAGCGTGGCGAGTATGAAAAACTGTTAAAGGAACAAGCTGAGAAGTTTTCAGGTAAAATCCAACAGTATGAATCAGAACTTCATTCTATCAAAATTGACGGAGCATTGCTCAACGAAGCAAGTGCCAACAAAGCAGTTAATCCACAACAAGTGGTTCAACTACTAAAAGGCCAAGTTAAGTTGAATGAAGCAGGCGCCGTAGATGTTGTTGATGCAAACGGACAAGTAAGATATGATGAAAAGGGTGAACCTATCAAAGTATCAAGTTTGGTAAATGAATTCCTTACAGCAAATCCGCATTTTGTTCAAGCAGGACCAAGTGGTTCTGGAACAGGACAAGGTGTAGGCAGACAAGCATCTGTGGTAGAAAATGATGTGACTAAATTGGATATGAACAACCCCACACATCGCGAACAGTATCGTAAGATAATGAACGAAAGAGGTGTTCGTATATAACTTGCTATCATAAGGAGATATAATTATGGCAATTTCAACAACAACTACGCTTAATGATCTATATGCAAATATCGTTCAAGCGGCGGCATTCACTTTAAGTGAAAGAACAGTTATCCGTCCATTAGTAAGAAATTACAACATGGTAGGATCACCAGGCCTAGTAGCACAGATTCCAAAATATGGAACTATTGCGGCGGCCGCAGTAGCTGAGGGCACAGACCTTAGCACACCAACAACTTTTTCAACTGACGTTACAACTGTAACAGCAAGTGAAATTGGTGTTAATGTATCACTAACTGACATCGCACGTGAAGGTGCCGCAGAAGACGTAGCGGCGGCGATTGGTCGTCAGATTGGTGACGGAATGGCAAACAAAGTGGACCAGTCACTTGCGGCATTATTTGAAGGATTTTCAAATACTGTTGGATCAGGTGCGGCAGAGATTACAGTGGACGATATTTTCAAAGCGGCCGCTACTCTAAGAGCTAACAATGCTCCTGGACCATATGTGTGTATTTTACACCCATACCAAGCATTCCAACTTAAGAAGGTTTTAGCTGGTAACGGCAACACTCCAATGAACAACACTGACCTTGCAAATGAAGCTCTAAGAAGCGGATATGTAGGACAGGTTGCAGGAATGCAAATCTTTGAAACAACTAACGTAACAGGTCCATCAGCTGGTGGATTCGTTGGTGCGGCAATGAGTGCAGATGCTATCGCTTACATGGTTAAGCGTGACATGAGAATTGAAGAGCAAAGAGACGCAAGTCTAAGAGCAACAGAATATGTTGGTTCTATGGCATACGGCGTATCTGAGTTATTTGACGCTTATGGTGTTGGTATCATCGCAGACGCTCAACTGTAATAGTTGAATAGACTTTACTAACATAAAAGGGCGGTGGCAACATCGCCCTTTTTTCTTCGTTATCCACCATATATTTTTACATTCTGATAAATACTTGTGGATAGAGAAGGACTCTACTCACTAGAAAGGGAAGTACCCATATGGCAACATTAGCAACTATAACAGATATAGAACAATACGAACCTGATATCACAGATTTTGGTATCCCAGATTTTGACGCAGAAATTACAAAAGCTCAAAATGATGTATTCAGAGACTTACGCATCAGATATTGGCCAACTGTCACACACGGACAGTATGACGTAAAATATTTGGTTGGCGCAGAGTCAGAACCAGATGAAGATCTATATACAGCGAGTCAACTTACTCGTGCCTGTTGTTACCAAGCACTTGGTTATCATATCTATCCAAAATTAGCAAAATTTGATATAGAGCAAGATCTATTTGAAAGAAAAATGGAATTCTATCGTAAAGAATATGATAGAGAAATGGAACTTGTTTTAAGAGACGGTGTAGAATATGATAGAGACAGTTCAGGAACTATAGAAGATTCTGAAAGAGAACCTACATATTACCTACGCCTTAAGAGGTAGGTAAATGAGTAATCGCGAAAGTATAGCACAAAATATTATTACAGTTTTAGGCGATATGTCACCGCCTCGTCCTGCTTTTATCAGCAGAGAACCTTTTGACGTAGACAAATTAGCACTTTCACAATTCCCAGCAATACTTGTAACCACAGGCAATGAAGACCGTGAGGACCTAGCAATGGGTGGTGCACGTCGTGGTGTTTTACAAGTAATCATAAGAGGGGTTGTGCGTAGTGATGGCAGAAAAGGTTTCGTTCAATCAGTTGATGAAAAACGCAACGAAATGATTGAACGTATTGAAGAAGCATTAAACACAAATAGGAATAGAGACTTAACAGCAGTTCGTGCCGCAACTACTCATGTCACAAACATTGAGATTGTAGACAGAACTCCACCATTAGGTGAATTTGCCTTAACAGCAGAAGTTCACTATTCATTTACACAAGGAGCGACATAACATGCCAGTCAAATATATTAAGATGATTAATTTAGACGGGACCAAAGAAGCAATTCAAGAGGACCGTGTGCAAAGATTTCTAGATCAGGGTTATAAATTAGCAGACTCTGGTAAAGAAAAAAAGTCACAAAAAAGTAGTAGCAAAAATAAAATTTCTGCTACCGCCCAAATTGTGACTTCACCCAAAGAAGAATCTAAAACTGAAGACTATGCTTGGAATGATGAAGAGGAAATGAAAGACCTCTGGCCAGACCAAGACTTAGAAGATGAAGACGATAATTCTAAAGAAACTGCTAAAAAGGAGAAATAAACTATGGCAACATACACAGGTGAAAACGGTCAAGTATCTATTGGAGCAGATAGTGCTGGCCAAACTACTATTGCTGAAGTTCGTTCCTGGACAGTTGAACACACTAAAGATGTGGTTGAAGACACAGTCATGGGCGATGCGGCAAGAACTTACAAAGCTGGTTTACATCAGTTTACAGGATCAATGGAGATCTTGTATGATGATACAGCGGCACAATTAGCATTAGGACATAACAATCCAGATGCTGATACAACTCTAAGAGCTGAGTTCTATCCAAGCAACGCGGCAGGTAAAAAACTTGCAGGCAATGTGTTGGTAACAAGCATTTCAAGAACATCAAGTTTTGATGACCTTGTAACTGCAACAGTCAACTTCCAGGGATCTGGAGCACTAGAAATCGTAGACTATACTGCATAGATTATGATTGAAGTTAGGATTCAGGGCACTAAAAAAGCTATGAGCGGACTTGAACGAGAAAAAGACCGTATTATAGATAGGATGGCGCAAGATACTTTGGATGTAGCTCGCAAGAATACACCAATTGACACGGGATTAGCAAGACGCGGTTGGCGCCTTGAAAATACGTTTGAAAATAAACGTATTGTCAACCGTTCCCGTCATATAAATTACCTAGAGCAAGGCCGTTCTAAACAAGCACCTAATGGTATTCTAGGACCTACCGTTAGGGAGATATCACAAAGGAGATATAAATGAGCGTAATGAATAACATTGCATCCCACTACAAAACTAAACTCAGTGGTGGATTACAAAAAATGACAGTAGAAGAATGGAAAACTGATATCTACTACAAAGGCACATATCCATTTGCCATTGAAGCAAAAATTATTGAACTTCAACAACAAGGTAAAATGGTTGACGCATTGGTTGAAAGTCTAATTCAAAAAGCATTGGGACCAGAAGGTGATCCATTGTTTACAAAGTTTGACAGAACAAAACTTATGAATGAAGCAGACCCTGCCGTATTGCTAAAAGTATGTGCTGAATTGAATTCAGCTACGACTGATTATCAGGACGTAGGAAAAAACTAAAGGAGGACGGAGAACTTCAACTTGTAATGAGGATCGCAACAGAGATCCATAAAAGCATAGAAGAAGTTATGAACCTATCCGTCCTAGAAATACAACTTTGGTATGAATGGTTCAAGTTACAGAAGGAGGCCGTAAAAAATGGCAACACAACAGATAGAAGTAAAAGTCGTAGATAAAACCAAAGGTGCGTTACGTGGTATTGACAATCGCATCAAAAAGGTTGAAGGCAGTCTTCTTAGTGTTAACAAAGTCGCGGGCCTTGCTGTAGCGGCACTTGGTGGTATAGGTGCAACAAATTTAGCAAGAGGTATCATCAATACAACTGCTAGATTTCAAGACCTAAGAACTACCTTATCAAGTGTAACAGGCAGTCTAAATGAAGGCACAAAAGCATTCAAGTTCGTAAGTGAATTTGCAACACAAACACAGTTTGGCGTTGAAGAACTTAGTGTTGCCTTTACTAAACTAAAATCCAACGGAATAGATCCAACCAAAGAGCTTCTTACAACATTTACAGATGCCGCGGCGGTTACAACGGACCAACTAGGTTCGTTGACTGCTATCACTGACTTCTATACAAGATCACTTCAATCACAAACTGTTGAACTTATGGACTTGGATAGACTTGCTGATAGAGGTTTGCCTGTTTATGATATCCTAAAAGAAAAACTAGGTGTATCAAGAGGTGAACTAGGTAAATTTTCAAAAGAAGCAGGCAACACAACTAAAATTATTGAGGCACTAGGTAATGGTATCAAAGAAAGATTTGGTGGTGCCACAGAAGCAAGATTAAACAACTTATCAACAGCATTGTCAAACATGCAGATTGGATTCAAAAACGTTCAAGATGCAATAGGACAAGGTGGAGTTGGTCCTGCTATGACAGAGCTTGTAAATGTGTTCAACAAAATGTTAGAAAGAGCACTACCACTTGCAACTATCATAGGTGACAAGTTAGGTTTTGCAATTTTCAAATTTACAAAGTTTATTAGAGAGTCAAACTTTGATATGGGCATGTTTATCAAAGGTGCCAAGATAGCGGCGGCGGCACTAGGTGGCGCAGGATTGATTGCAGTTCTAAAAGGTGTTACAAATGGCGTCAAAGCATTGACACTTGCTATGGCAAGAAATCCATTAGGACTGTTAGCAGTAGCGGCCGCAAGTGTTATAACATTCCTAAGTATGGAGAATGGATTAGGAAAGACACTATCACAGATATTCGCTGTAATGAACAAAGTAGGAGAAGTGTTTAGTAGATTAGGTTCATATCTAAATGATGTATTCAGTAAGGTTATAGGATTTATTAGAGATAAATTTTATGATTTCGCAGATGGGGCAATTTCAGTATATAATGCCGCGGCAAGAATTATACCAGGATTAGAAGAAGTAGATAAAACTGCAAGAGAAGTAACTAAGGCAGTAGGTGAGTTAGCGGCAAAAGGATTTGAAACTGTATCAGGAAAAATTGACGAAGGCATTGAAACAATTAAAGAGTATGTTAACACTAACGAAATTCTAAAAAAAGCACAAGCAGAAGGTGCAGATGTTTTAGACATGTTAACACAAGCATATGTTGACGCAGGTGTTAGTTATGACAAAGCAGAACAGGCCGCAAGAGAAGAATACAATACAAGAATAAAAGGTATACCTGCTTACAAAGATCAAATCCTTAGACTTGCACAAATTACAGGTGGCAACAAAGACGTAGCAAGTTCTTTTGACCCGGCGTCAGGTTCAACAAAAGAATTCAAAACAAAATTACAGAACCTAATAAAAAGTTATGCAGATTTTAGATTTACAACTGTAGAAATATTCAAAAAACAACAACAAGACAACTTCAAAATATTCAGCGAAGCTCTAGAAAACGAAATGCTTACTCAACAAGAGTTTGATGAACTAAAACTTGCTTCTAACAAAAAATTAAATGAACTGATACAAGAACAAAACGACGCGACAACTGCCAAGTATGAAGAAAACATGTTGAAACAGATCAACGCAACATTAAGTGCCAATGATGCAATTCTAAGTGCGGATCAGAAAAACTTCTTACAGAAAAAAGGTGCTGAAGAACGTCAACAAAAAATAACTGGCGACAGAATAGAATTTGAAAAGAAATCAGAATTAGAAAAAACACAATTTGCAATTGGACAAGCAACTGACATGTTCAACAGTCTAGGACAAATGAACAAACAGGCGTTCCAGGCGGCAAAAGCATTTAACATTGCCAACGCTATTATGAACACTTATATGGGTGCCACAAAAGCATTAGCAACTTATCCACCACCGTTCAACTTTATTGCGGCCGCGGCAGTGGTAGCAAGTGGTTTGGCACAGGTTAGTGCAATTAGAAGTCAACAATACACAGGTAGACAACGTGGTGGTAATCTAACACTAGGCCAAGGCACTATTGTTGGAGAAGATGGACCAGAACTTATTGTTCCTAAACAACCAAGCACAGTTATTCCAAGAGAAGTAGCACAAGCAGTTGAAGGACTAGGCGGCAGAGGTGATAATGTAAATGTAAACTTTACTATCAATACAGTTGATGCTAGAGGTATGGACGAACTGTTATTAGAACGTCGCGGAACTATAACAGGTATTATTAACCAAGCGATGCAAAGTAAAGGAAGAAGAGGTATAGTGTAATGGCATATATAGGAACGTTTCCAAGTTCACCAGGATTTAACGCTGTTAATTTTAAGATGAACACACAAACAAAAATTACAAGAGCGGCAAGTGGTAGAACTATCAGAGCTACAAATTCAACAACATTATGGAGTGGCACATTAGCGTTTCCTGTTATGAACTTAGGTGAATTTAGACCTATACAAGGATTTATGGCACAGACACAAGGACCTCTAAATGAATTTGATATTGTTATACCAGGTGTAAGTGAATCACAAGCAAAAGACATCACAACAGGCGCCAGTATAGCAGACATTATAAATGGTAGAGTATTTGTAGAAGGAGCTCATAGTGCAGGAGATACAACTATTGCAATCACAACATTCCCTGATAGTGCTTCAACACAATTAGGCGATCAAGTTTTATTGAAAGCAGGAGATGTAGTTCGCTTTGCAAACCATACAAAAGTTTATATGGTAACTACTGATATCAACACTGACTCAGGTGGACTTGCTACACTAAACATCCAACCAGGATTAGTAGAAGCTCTAGCAGATGAAGAAGCAGTAACAACCAACAATGTGCCTTTTAGAATGATGATGTCTGGAGATGTTCAAGAATTTAACTACAGAACTGACAACCTAATTGCATACGAGATAGACGTAGAAGAGACAATTTAATGAGTAGAGGACTTAATGAAAACTTTAATAATCACCTAGCAGGTGATAGTTTTATTTCATACACTCTTATAGAGATTGGTCTTCATGGTGGCACAACCTTAAAATACACAGACGCACCATATGACATCACAGCATACTTTGGCGGAACTTATCTAGCACAAGGTAATTTTTTAGGTTACAGTGAAGCAAGTGAAACAGCTGATTTACAAATTACAAACATAAACCTTATTTTTACAGCACTAGACATCACAAGTGTAAGACAACTATGCAACAGCAATCAAATCAATCAAACTGTTACTATTAGACGTGTTTTTGTAGATCCAGGCGATAGTGCTCTAGGACTTATTACAGATAGTTCAGGCACAATTGACACAATAGATATTTTTGAAGGATCAATTGGTGGATATAGGATTGAAGATGCTGATGACACAGCAACAGTAACAATTGAAGTCAACAGTCAGTTTACAAACTTTGACAGACGCAATGGTAGACGCAGTAGTCTTAAAAACTTTCAAAGAGAACATCCAACAGACTTTGGTATGGAATACTCACATGAAAGTATGTTAGACATAAAATGGGGTAAGAAATGATTAGACCAATTGCACCAGAAGAATTAGAAAAGTTTGTAGATCTTACACTACTACATTCAAAAGACAGTGGTATGGATCATGATGCTATCAACAGAACATATCTTAGAAAGCAACTAAGACAAATGTTGATAGAAACAAACTATCAAATATTTGTAGCAGAACAAAATAATCGTTTTGTAGGTTATGCAATTGGTGCCATACACGAAAAATTTTATAACGCTAAACTCTATGGTGAATTGCTGTATATTTTTATTGATCCTAGTGTAAGAAATAAAACATTGTTAGATGATTTATTTGCTAGAATGGAAACATGGTTCTTAGACAACAACTGTCTGTTTATGCAGGCAAGTGTTATGGCATACACAAATGAATGGGCATGCCAAGAACAGTATGTAGACAAAGCTCGTGATTATTTTTTCAAAAGAGGTCAAATGAAAGAAGTTGGATATCATTATATCAAACCACTAGGGAGAGATTCATGGGCGGAGTAGTAAAAGCAATCACAGGTATTGTAAAAGGTATTGTCAAAGCTGTCGTAGGCGTTGTCAAAGCTGTGGTAGACTTTGTTGGTGATGTTGTAGGATTTGTTTTGAATCCAATGGGTGCATTTGACACACCAGATGTAGGAGATCCAGGAGAACAAGCACAAGGCGTAGTTATAACAAGACAAGGCACAAACAATCCTATTCCTGTTGTATACGGATTTAGACGCACAGGTGGTATAAACATATTTTCAGAAACAAATGGTGAAACCAACAGATATCTTTATGTTGTGTATGCACTATGTGAAGGACCTATACAAGGTGTAGGTAGAATACTAATTAACGACATTGAATTGCCAGGACCAGCAGGCGGTATCTATGCAATCAATGCCTTACACAATGTTGACAGTGGTAGATACAAAGGCAGAGTCAAAATGGAATTCTTCTATGGAGAAGATAACCAAGGACAAAGTAAGTTAGCAAACGAATCAGCAACATGGCCAAAGAAACCAAGAGCATTACCAGGACTTGCTTATGCTGTGATGCGTTTTGAATGGAAAGAAGTTAAAACACAAGAAGACGCAGACAACAATCCATTTGCAGGTGGTATACCTAATGTTAAGTTTGATGTGTTTGGTAGAAAAGTATATGACGTAAGAGCACACGGTAGCACAGTATCATTGATTAGTGGCACATATGCCAGCAGACAAAGTGGCGCAAAATACAGTTTCAATCCTGCCAACTGTTTGTTAGATTATTTAGAAAACCCAAGATATGGTTGTGGTATTTCAACTGCTAAAATACATGGTGGCAGTTTTAGGATTGCCGCAGACAAGTTTGAACAGCAGGTCAACTACAGTAGCACACAACAAGGTAGAGCTCTAACTATGAATGCTGTGGTAAACACAGGTGCCAAAGTTATAGAAAACACAAAAATATTATTGGCAGGTGCTAGAGGCACAATGCCTTATTCACAAGGTAGATACAAACTAAAAGTAGAAGATGGCGGTAACGCAACTGACATAACTTCAGCAACTGTAACCGTTGCGTATGATGTAACATCTAAAAATGTTATTGGTGGTATCACAATGAATGGCGAACGTAAACGTTCAAAATTCAATCAAGTGATTGTAAACTATGTCAACCCTGACTTAGAATTTACAAACCAACAAGAAGTATACAGAGTAGATGGTGATAAAACTATTGACAAAGAAGAAGAGCTATCAGGCGAATTTACTTTTCACACAATTACCAATCCTAGTATAGCACAAGACTTGGCACAAATGATTTACAAAAAGTCAAGAAGTCAACGTTCAATTGAATTTACAGGCACACAAGAACTGTTGGATGTAGAAGTTGGTGATATCATTAGAGTAACAGACACAGTATTGGATCTAAATCTACAAACATTTAGAGTGATAGGTATGAAATTGCTTACAGATGGCAATATAGGTATTGAAGCAGTAGAACATGATGCAACAGTATATCCTTTCGTGCAAGGTGAACAAATTGAAATACCACCTAGTTTATATAGACCAGATGAATTTACAGTTATACCTTATGTAAGAGAATTACCAGAAAACGCATTAGGTTTGTTTCCTCCTTTGGATCCAGACATTGATAGTGCAGGTGTTCCGTTTGAATTACCACCAAGTTTTGATACACCACTTACAAAAATTACAAAATTTGAAGACTTTACAAAATTTTATATTCAACCTTATGTGCCTGGTATATCACAAGCGGCATATGGTGATGCTATTGTGTATCTTGCATATAGAGGCAACGTAGGTAGAGATGGTCCTAGAGATCCACAGACAGGCGCAAGACTACCTGCTATAAATGTAAATGGAACCACAAGAAAAGATGCAGTTCGCACAGCTCTAGATGTAAGTTCCTTAGGTTATTTTGCAACAGGTGACAGTGGACTCACTTACTATCCACCTTTTACTACACCAAGTGTTCCTCCAAGAGGTGGCACACAAATAGACAGCAGTGGAGAAACACCTGATGGATTTCCTTACATTCTAAATGACAGCGTTTCAACAGATTTACAAAAATTAACAAACTTCAAATCATATGATTGGGCAAGGATCAATAGAGATATCTACGGACATGCAAAAAGAGGCAGTGACAATTATCTAATGACACTGAACATGCCAAGAGATAGTGTTATAACACATTTCTTAGTAGAACACATTGACAAGACAACAGGACAAGTTATAAACACAGCAAAACTTGCTCTTAGAGATAGTAACATAGGTGGACAAAACAATCCTTATCTAAACATAAGAACAAGACAAGATTATGCAACAGGTTTATATCATCCAATTGATTATGCTTTTTATCCTAGATCAAAAAATGCGTTTATAAGTGTTAAATGGTTAAAAGAAACAGAAGTAGCACTAATGGAATTTGCAGACGGCAGTAATTTATATGAATTCAAACAAGCATATCCAAACGGATATCAATATGACATAGGCGGAGGCAATGTAAGACGTGATACTAACATTGAAGCGTTTTTCAACTATCTAAATGAATTATGGTTTAGTAGTTCAACATCAAGCACAAATGTCAGCTTTACGCAGAACTTAGGTGGGTAGAACATGGGTGTAGGAAACGGATATTTTAACGAAACATATGGTTATTACCAAGCAAAAACCAATCTAACTTGGGACACCTACGATGCGGCAAGTTCAGGTAATGATTGGGACAGTTGGGTAGTATGGGACAGCAACAACGTCACAGTTGGTATGCCTGTTCAACCAGAACTACCACTTGTTTATACCACAGACATAATTGACTATGGTAGTATTGCAGTATTCAACGTAAACATAAACGTAGACGCAACCAATGCCCCAACATACACAATTAGATATGGTAACACTCTAGAAAGTGCAGGTCAAATAGACGTAGCAGGCACAATTAGCGTTGATGCAGACACAACAACAGTGGCACCTATCAGTGCAAGATATGTTCAAGTAGATGTTAGTGTAGATACCCAATTTGATAGTGCTGGTGATACAAACGACAGCGATTTAATCTATATGCCTTATATAAAAAGCATAAACGTAGAACTAAAAGCAGAACAAAGACAAAAGTTTTTGAAAGACATCAATAGTGCAACTCTAAGTGGCACAACAGGTAGAAGAACTCTCAGCAGTGATACAATAGCAGGCATTGGTAGTGTAAGTTCAATTGTATGCCAAGTGCATTTGCCTGATCCTAAATATGTAGCAATAGACTATGTAGAACAAGATGTAGATAGTGCAGAAGATGATTATATATCATCATTTACAAATGAAACACCTGTTATCTATGTGAACAAAGATAGTGTTCCGCCAGAGTTAAATATATTTGACTTTGACACATACAGTCACAGGGTAAGAACTGAATGTGTGTTTGATGCAATAGTAACAGGACTGCCACAGCTCAGAAGAGATGCGACAGGTAATTTAGTGGAGGATCTATAATGGCGTGGCCAACAGCAAAACCAAACAACACATCATTTGATGCTGACAGTGATAGAATAAGTGATTCAAGAGCAGACTTATTGACAATGAGTCAAGCAGTAAATGACATTGTAGATTTTATAGAACTAAACGCTATTGGTGATGATCAATTATTGCAATACAACAGTTCAACAGGTAAATTAGAATTTGTAAGTGCAAACACAGTAGGTCCAACAAGCACTACACAGTCAGTTGGCGTGTTCTTTGCACCTACTCTAGAAATTATAGCAACAGAAGGTAATGTCAGCGCCAATCAAGTAGCAGTAGCAAAAACTGTGGTTGTGCAACATGTTGGTGACCCAGACAGTGGTTACAACTATGACATTGACCTTGTAAATTATTCAGGCAATCAAAAAGTATGTGTGGTGCACGATGGTGAAAGTGTAGACGTAGCAAGTGTCAACACCAGAGTGTTATACAACGGCACACTAATTACATCAATGAGTTCAACTCCACTAGGCACAAGCACAGTTGGAGAATTTCATATTATTGACACAGGCACGGCAGATAGTGCAGGCAAGAATACCTATGTGAAGTTTCACGTAGCAAGACAAAGTGGCGCCACAGCAAGTGGAACAGAAAAAGTAACATAAGGAGAAAGACATGGGATGGGGAACAGCAGGAAATGTATCAACAACCAATTTAAGTGCAGGCACTGATAGTCCTGCCCTAGCAAGAGCAGATCTTAAGGCCGCTCTTACAGAACTAACAAACGTAATCAATGGACGCAACACAGCAGATGGTGTTGTAGGATTGAATGCGAGCACTAAGATTGCGGCAACTTATTTGCCAGATGAAATCAATAGTGCAAGTGGCAACGATCTAACACTAGATCCTAGCACAGACAAAGTGAAGTTAGAACATATTCTAAACTTGAATCCACAGACAGTAGCACAACTAAACGCAAGAACAGACATACAACAAGGCGATATTGCGTTTTGTTCAAACGGAGACGCAGGCGCAGAATGTCTTGCTGTCGCTGTAATTGAAAGTGATAGTGCTGGTGCTCCTGATTGGAAAATAGTTACCATAGGAAATGCAATAGCAACTTCTTAACAAAGTAAAGGACCTGAAGTAATGGGTTTTAAGAGACACGATCCAGTGACACTTGATATAAACAAACAACGATATGAAATGTGGTGCAACACACGATCATGCCCTGGTTGTAATTCAGATAGAATTCACATACGCAAAATAGGCAATCACGGACAAATGAAAAGGGTGTTAGACTGCTATGAATATGGCCAACCCTATTTCAAATTCAATTGTCCAAAATGTCAAACCACATGGCACTCAACACAATTACATAAACCAGTAATTTTTTAGTTGACTTTTATATAGTTTGACGTTATACTTTTATAATAGGAGTATAACATGATAACAAAATTACGACATCACGACAAATGCAATGTTGGCGTATTTAGGATGCCCAACAATAAACACTATGCCAGATTGTTCTGTAAAGACTGTGGCACACATATTCAATGGTTAAGCAAAAAAGACTATCTAGCTCTTAAATCCACTTTTAAGGCGGTTTTTGCTATATAACATAAATACATTACAAAGGCATTATCAGGCACATTTCCAAACACACAATCAAGGCATTTTAACGGGGTTAAAGAACGACCCGTCCGTAACTGCGACTAATAACGCGAAATAACGATTACTTGAAGCAGTTAGCATATTGGACTACACTATATCTATGAAGGCAGACCCACTGCCAAAGAACTGCGTATCTGGGGATTGATAAAAAGGAGAGCGGGGTTATAGTGCCATTAGCAGGGAGACACACCCAAGGACATAAAGACCTTCAAGTCATAAACGATGGTGTCAGGTGCAGGAACGCAAAAAAACACGTTCTGCTCTTATGACTTGGTAATTTATAATAAGATGATAGATAGATAATAAATGAGCGACTACGTCACTCATAAACAGTCAATTAGTTCGCTTTGCTCACAAATTGGCCTGTTTAATTTACTTCGTCTAATAAATTATTTGACAAAAAAATATGAAGTGGTAGTTTTAGATGTGAAGTGAAACGCAACAGATAAAATACCACGAATACACTGACTTCTGTCAGTGTTATGTTACCTTTCAAAGAGGATTTATTAGATTCTCTTTTATTTGCCTTTTTTTATGTCTTATATGCCGTTTTTAGCACCTTATGAACTATCTATGATAAATAATAGTGTAGGATGTAACAATGCTTAGTCAAGGTTTTTCAGACATGTTTTAAGCTCAATGTATACTCCTAATTTACAACTGTTGAAGGATCAAACTTGTCAATGATAATGCCATTTTGTTTTCTGTTAGATCCTTCTTTGTTGCATCCTACAACATCCTTTAGAAATAGTATTTCAATCCAGGGTTCTTAGCATGTGTGGCATTTATGGCATTACTGCTAAGGACCCTCTTTTGGCAACAGAGATGATGGATCGTTGCAGTCATAGAGGTCCAGATGGATCAGACATATACTATGACAACCACATAACACTCGCACATAACCTACTTGCCATAACAGCAGACCCTAAGGACAGCACACAACCATGGCGAACACCACAAGGGCGTGTGTTGGTATACAATGGCGAAATATTCAACTATAAAGAGCTCTTAGAGCGTTACAGACACCAATTTACACCTAAGACTACATGTGATACAGAACTGTTGGCATGGGGTTTAGATGCACGTGGCATAGAGTTTGTAGACGAAATAGATTCGCAACATGCGTTCGCACTATGGGATCCTCAGTCAAAAGAACTGTTTCTTTCACGTGATCATGCAGGTATCAAACCTTTATACTATGCAATGTTACCAGATAAAATAGCATTTGCAAGTGAATTAAGGGCACTTACACCTTTGTTACCAACCAAAGAACTAGACCCATTGTCAACATCAACTTATGCTTACACAGGATTGAATGTTACTGCACACGGATTCTTACGTGGCACACACAAAGTAATGGCAGGCGAAACACTACGCATACACAGGGGCACAGTAGAACTACATCACACCAATAGAATACAAGGCACAGAAGATCAACCGTTTGACCCAGAAGAGTTTGTAGACATCATGCGAACAGCAACGCATGAACAATGCAGAGGGCAACGCAACCTAGGTGTGTTCCTGTCAGGAGGACTAGACAGTTCAATTGTAGCACTACATGCCTCAGAACTACACCCTGGCATAAGAACATTTACCACTAGAATAGAACCATGTCCACCAGACAAAGAAGACTACAACTCAGATGCAGACTGCGCCAAACAGTTGGCAGAGCTATGGCAAACCACACACACAGAAGTTATACACACACCCAAGCACTATCTAGAATACTTTGAACGTGCATGTGGTGTGATAGAAGAACCACTATACAATCCTAGTTTACCTATGTATATGCAGGCCAATGAAGCACAGCATTTGTTGGGCACAACAGTCACACTGGCAGGTGATATGGGAGATGAATTGTGCTATGGATACCCCGCATATCAAAAGATAAAACGTATGAAGTTCAACAGCTATAGAGATGTCGTATTACAATGGACACGTAGATTGAGCAAACCTCCACAGATAACGCCCACAATGACTAGAGATAGTGTTGTGGACTATCTAGCAATGACTGTATTCAAAGACTGTAGAGTAAACACAGACATTGGTGCTTATATGCGTATGGATCAGCGTGGTGTGTGTGCAGAAGATTACTTTAGACGCAATGATAGATTAGCTATGTGTTATGGTATGGAAGGTAGATTCCCTTGGGCAAGCAAAAGAGTTATGCGATACTGTATGAACCTAGACATGCACACAAAGACCCGTGGTGACCTAAAGCATCTAGTGAAGACTGCATATGCTGACTTACTTCCCTCTTACATCACAGCAAAACCCAAGACAGGATGGACTTCACCTCTACAACAATGGCGTCAGCAGGGCACACCAGGAGTAGAAGCTATTGAAAGTCAATACAAAGGATGGCAGGGCAAAGCATGGCCAATGGGATGGCAATACAAACTATATAGGCAGACCCATGGGTTGGGGTGATGACTTACTATCTGTCTCTTAAACACAACCGT
>BCSF01000167.1_pt1 | contig 30217 bp, 42 predicted proteins | sample 1016431 | NCBI WGS metagenome assembly BCSF01 (sample SAMD00045685;SAMD00045686;SAMD00045687;SAMD00045688;SAMD00045689;SAMD00045690;SAMD00045691;SAMD00045692;SAMD00045684;SAMD00045690;SAMD00045691;SAMD00045692;SAMD00045684;SAMD00045685;SAMD00045686;SAMD00045687;SAMD00045688;SAMD00045689, study... | reverse complement strand
TGGTTTTGTGTGCTGGTTGAGTGCTAGGAGTACCGGGGTGTCGGTGGACATATGGTTGGTGAGGGTGGTGGACGTGGGGTGGGGCAGAGTGTAGTGTGTGCGAGCCGGGAGAAGAGGCGGAACCAGAGCCGGCACCAGAGCCAGCACCGGAGCCTGTACCAGAGCCAGCACCGGAGCCTGTACCAGAGCCAGCACCGGAGCCTGTACCAGAGCCAGCGCCAGAGCCTGATCCTATTCAGGATGCTATTGATGAGGTTACAGAGCCTACTGAAGAGCCTCCTGCAGAAGAACCTACAGAGGAGCCTGTAGAGGAGCCTGCAGAAGAACCTACAGAGGAGCCTGTAGAGGAGCCTGTTGAAGAACCTACAGGGGAGCCTGTAGAAGACCCTACAGAGGAGCCTGCAGAAGAACCTACAGAGGAGCCTGTTGAAGACCCTACAGGTGGTGAAGGTACTGGTGACGGTACTGGTGAAGGCACTACTGGAGAAGGGTCAGGAGAAGGAAGTGGTGACGGCACTGGAGAAGGCGATGGAGACGGTGACGGTAGCGGTGAATCTTCGCCAACAACAGGAGGTGGTGGTGCGGTTGGAGGTATGTTAACGCAGCCTACATTTAGCTATCCCCAAACTCCTTTTGTAGGAGTACCTTATACAGTAAAAGATTATGATGTCGAGCTTCTCAAGATGATGTCGAGACTAGGAACAGGAAAAGGTTTATTCTCATGACAAGCATTTTACCAACTATGCCAACAAGACTCCAGCTAGTCAACGCCGTGCTAAGAAGACTACGTGAACCTGAAGTAGATTCAGTTAACGAAAACTCTTACAGTAAACTTATAGGCGATATAGTTAACGATGCCAAAAAATTAGTAGAGGCAGCTTGGGATTGGTCTGCATTAAGAACAACCCTAACAATCACTACTTCAGAAGGTGTTTTTAGCTATATTCTTTCTGGTAGTCAGAACAACATTAAAGAACTTAACGTGATTAATGACACAAGTAACCATGTCATGACTTATCAAACTCAGAAATGGTTTGACGAAAAGTACTTAATTGACGATGTTGTGTCAGGATCGCCTCGTTACTTTACATATAACGGTATTCAAACAGGGACTGGAGATACTCGTATTGATGTATATCCAAAACCTGATGGAGTTTACACACTTAGGTTTAACTGCGTTTTACGTAACGACGATTTAGCCGCTGACTATTCTTATTTGTATATACCTGCTGATCCTGTGTTACACCTTGCTGTAGCTTTAGCTGCACGAGAGCGTGGAGAGACTGGAGGTACTTCTGCTTCTGAGTACTTCACTATAGCTAACCAGTATTTATCTGATGCTATTGCTATCGATGCCGCAAAACACCCAGAAGAAGTAATATTCTATACACCTTGAGGTACGTATGGCTCAACAACTAAAAAGCATAAATCTTGTAGCTCCGGGCTTTAAAGGAATCAACACAGAAGATTCTCCGCTGGCGCAAGATCCGTCGTTTGCTGAAATAGCTGACAATGCAGTTATTGACAAGCGTGGTCGAGTTGCAGCACGTAAAGGTTTATCTGTAACTACTACTAATAAGACAGTATTAGGAACAGCAAGCATACAAGCTATAAAAGAATTTAAAGATGATGCTGGTAACACGGTTATTTTTTCTGTCGGCAACAACAAAATTATAACTGGTACTACTACTCTCGTTGACGCTACGCCCGGAAGTTACACGATCACTGCTGACAACTGGAAGATAGTTAACTTCAATGACCATGTGTACTTTTTTCAACGTGGCTACGAGCCTTTAGTTTACGATAATACCTCTGGTGCAGTACAGGCTATGAGTAATCACACTCACGCTACTGGTGTGTCTAGTACTATGTATGGCAATGAGGTATTAGCAGCATATGGTCGTCTTTGGACTGCTGACTTTACTACAGACAAATCTACTATCTATTGGTCTGACACACTTATAGGACACGCATGGTCTGGAGGCTCATCAGGGTCTATTGATATTACTACTGTATGGCCTGATGGTCGTGATGAGATTGTAGCATTAGCGGCTCACAACGATGCTCTTATCATATTTGGTAAGCATAGTATTGTTGTGTACTCAGGCGCTACTGATCCCTCCTCTATGGCGTTAAAAGACACTGTGTCAGGCGTAGGATGTGTTGACAGAGACACTGTACAGTACACTGGTACAGACGTGTTGTTTTTGTCTTACACAGGATTGCGTAGTTTTGGCAGGACAATACAAGAAAAGTCTATGCCTTTAAGCAACCTATCGGCAACAATAACAAAAGACATAATATCTTTACTATCTTCTTCTAACGAAACTTTTACATCGGTGTACCACCCAGAAGAAAGCTTTTATTTATTAACGTTTAGAAGTCAAGATATCACACTGTGCTTTGATGTTAGAGGTACGGTAGAAAACGGAGCATACAGAGTAACTCGATGGCCCGGCACTGGTTTCACTGGTTACGAAAGAAAAGACGACGGTACTCTACTCATTGGTAGTAGTCATGGCATAGGCACTTACTCTGGTAATCAAGACAACGGCACTTCTTATCGCTTTAGATACTTTAGCCCAGAACTTACATTCGGTGATCCCGCCAAGCTTAAGTTCCTTAAAAAACTTAGACCTACTGTTATAGGTGGTAGTGGTGCTAGTCTTTTTATTAAGTGGGGCTATGACTTTAATACTGCATACAATAGTTCTTTTATCTCCTTAACAACTCAAGGCTTGGCTGAATATAACGTAGCAGAGTTTAATGTTGGTGAGTTCGCTGACGGAGAAAAAGTAGCAAGAGACTCTATCAATGCTAACGGCAGTGGTGGAACTTTGACGATTGGGCTTGAATCTGACATTGACGGGTTCAAATTATCTTTACAAGAAATAAATGTACTAGCACTAGTAGGTAAAACAATATGAGTAATTATACTAAGACTACTGACTTTGCTGCTAAAGATAGTCTACCTTCTGGTGACGCAGGCAAAGTTATTAAAGGAACAGAGTTTGAGACAGAGTTTGATGATATTGCTACGGCAATCGCAACAAAAGCTGATCTTGCTTCACCCACCTTTACAGGGACAGTAACAATTCCTGCATTGACCTTTAACGGAACTCTGTCAACAGGAACAATAGATGGAGGTACATACTAATGCCAGCTTGGTTAGATAAACTACTTGGGAGTGCAGCGGATAACGCAGGTGCCTTGACTTTAGGCGCTGCAGGCCTTGCTCTAGCTGAAAAAGGCTACAGCGATCTTGGTGACATAGGAGAAAGAGCGTTTACTGAGCTTTCTGGTCCCGGCGGACTAGCAGACAGACTATCAGGGATGATGGAGTTCCAGCCTTATACTGTTACTACTGCAACAGGTGGACAGTTTGGTATGACTCAAGACCCTGTTACTGGTCAAATGTCATATGGCATACAAATGTCTCCAGAAGAGCAAGCGTTTCAGCAACAGCTATTCCAGAACGCAGGTGATTTGTTTGGTCAAGCGGCTATGTCTCCAGAAGAAAGAGAGCAGCAAGTCTTTGACCGAATGATGACGGCTATGTCTCCTCAGCAGGAGCGAGAGCGTCTAGCGTTAGAGAACAGACTAGCGGCACAAGGTCGTTTGGGTGTACGTACAGATATGTTTGGTGGTACTCCTGAAGGATTGGCTCTAGCTAAAGCGCAAGAAGAAGCTCGTAATACTGCCATCTTGAACGCTATGAACTTTGCAGGACAAGAACGAATGCAAACTGCACAGTTAGGGCAGGGTATGTTGGCTGGTAGTTACCTACCTCAGGCTCAACTGTTGAATGCCCTACAGCCCGGTATGACAGCGGCAGAGCAACGTCGTCAAGCCATTGCACAACAAGCAGGAATGTACGGACAAACGTACGCTACAGGTCTTCAGGGTCTTCTGGCAGCGGCTACAGGACAGGCAAACATTGCTGGTGGTGTAGGCGGTAGTATGTTAAGTGGTGCTATGGGCGGTTTATTCCCTAAAAGTACTTAAGTGAGGAAAGAATAATGGTTAACTTTGCACAGAGTTTTTTAGCAAACTTAGCAAACCCTGCTATGTCTAAAAGTTTGTTTGAGGCAGGCACTGCTATAGGAAGCATACCCGGTCAGCTAAAGCAAAAACAATTAGAAGAGGATCGTAAAAAAGCGTTTGCTAGTGCTACTCCTCTTGAGCGTTACAACCTTGCAATAGCTCAAGCAGTTAAAGGTAATGATTTAGCAGCAGCGGCTAAACTGACAGCGGCTAGAGATAAGTATGCTTCTGAACAGCAAGTTCGGGGCGATACTTTGCTAACAGATATTGTTGCTGCTCAAATGTTAGCAGGAGGTTTATCTGAAGTTCCTACTGAAATTACTCACAAGAATGAAAAAGTAGAAGTACCTCCTAGGCTTTCTAAAGATGTTTTAGAAGAGCTGAATAAACTACAAACAGCAAAAGACGCACGAGAACTTGCTACTCAGTCTCAAGTATTGCACGAAAACTATGATACATATATTAAAAATAATCCTCAGTTGCTTGAGCAAAATCCAATGCTTGCTAAGACTTATGCCAAGATTATAGATCCTGACTCTAAAATGCTTAGAACTGAAAGAGCCAACGGCATTAAAGCTTTAATAGGTATGGTAGACGCTGATAGATCTAGTCGTAAAGAAGCTAAATTTGGTGATGCCGCTATAAAAGTTAGAGTGCAGCAATTAGTTGATCGCATAGAAGCGAGAGGCAGTAAGACATGGTTCTGGCAAGGAAACGACATGGCGGATGCTTTAGGTGACATGAGCGACTCCGAAAAAAATACTTTCTTAGATCAAGCTACCCTATATATCAAACAGAATCCCAAAGCAACAGATCAAGACATCATTGATTATGGTATGTCAGGGATGAAAAAGAAGATTAAAGGGCAAGAACAATCAGAAGCTATTACGCAAAACGAAGAAGAACTAGCGACTACTCGCGAAAGCAATATACAAGGAGTGATGAAAGAGTTAGGTGTCAGCAGAGAAGAGGCCGTAGCTATAATAAGGCAAATACAGTTAGAAGCTACTCGTTCAAATAGAATGAATAATTTTCGATAAGTTGGAATTTTTATGGCAACGGATAAAACCAAAAATACTGCTACTGAAGAAGACGAAAAGTTTCGTAAAGAATCTATTCCTCGCCTTGCGCGTGAGGCTTTAGCGGCTGGGGCCACTGTCAATCAAGTTGCTTCTGTTCTAAAAATAACAGAAGAAGACGTTGAAAAGTTAACGGGCATTACTATTCAAGAACCTACTCGAGTAGAGTTTGACGTAAAACCCGGCGACGAGTTTGATGTTGACTTTACTGACTCTCCTAGTATGTTTGATAGGCTAATTGCTAGAGTTAGCAGCGTAGGTCTAGACACACCAGACGTTAAAATGACTGATTTAATGGCTCAGTCAAAGCCGTCGTTACCTTCTGTATCAATGCCTAATGTAAGTGTTGACACACCAGACGTTACAATGACTGATTTAATGGCTCAGTCAAAGCCGTCATTACCTTCTGTATCGTTACCTTCTGTATCGTTACCTTCTGTAGCTGACTCTGGACTTGCTCCTGTACGTGAGGGCATTAGTCCTATGGGTACGTATGGTATGACAAGAGAAGAGTTTGAAGCAGCTAGAGGACCACGGATAGGTGATGTAAAGCGTTCTGATATCGGAGGTGCTGTAAAAAATTTAGGCATACAACTTTCTGAAGCTTTGACTAAAAGTATTGAAGAATACGACTACGAAGAAAAGTTAGCTGCTTATAGAAAACAGTCGAATACAGAAAGAGAGATAATACCTTCTACGCTTTCTGATGAGCTAAGAAAATCTATACAGTCTCAGCTTGACGCTGAAAAGAAACAGGCTGATGGTTTTGCGCGTGAAGTAGCAGGTGGATTTACTTTCCAAATGGCAGACGAACTTGAGGCTCTTGTATCTTCAAAAGAAAAGGGTACTTCATATGCTGTTGAGAAAGATCGTATAGACAAGGAAAGAGAAGAATTTAGATATCTTAATCCCGGCGCTGCTGTTGTTGGTGAATCTTTAGGCATTGTTCCTAGTGGTGTTATGACTGCTGCTGCTTTAGGTAAGGCAGGAATTGTAGCATTACCAGAACAAGGCGCTATTGAAGGATTTGCATACGGCGTAGGGTCAGGTAAAACTGCCGAAGAAAGAGGAGTGTACGCTGTCACAGGCGCGGGAGCGGGTCTTGTTGGTGGTAAAATTATTGAGTCTGTTTTTAATCCTTCTTTTGTTACTAAATCTACTGATGTAGAGTCTTTGCATTCACAACAAACAAGTGCGCTACAAGAGGCGGCTTCCGCTAACAAAGTAGTAGTACGTCCTGATGCTCAACTTACTGATGATCAAATAGTAGATCAGCTTATTATTAGAGAAACTGAATTTCTTGCCGAAGCTCTTGGTCGTCAAGGTGTAGATCCTAATAACTTAGGTAACTTTAATATTAGACTTCTTGATTTTGGTAGTGCAATGGGTGTTCCTAGCTCTCAGCTAAACAAAATTATAGGTAAAAACAAAAGAATAAAGGAACTAAGAAAAAATTCTACTAGAGGTTTTGTAGACGCTGACGACTTAAATGCTCACCGTCGCGATCTTCTTGATAATGTAGCGGGTAGATTTTCTCTAGATGTAAATAGAACTATACCTGCTGCTCAAGATACAATTGTAAAGTTACGAAGATTAGCATCTCCACTTGCAACGTTAGCTGAAACAGTTGTGGGTAAGTCTTTTTCTGAGCGTATTATTCGCGGCATGAACCGTACTGTACGTGGACAGGCAGAATTAGATCACATATGGAAAGGTATGGAAGATCTGCGTAATCTTGCTGATGACGCTGCCTTTAACGATATGTTATTAGACGCTGTTAACGCACAAAGACTAGGCTCTAAAGTAGCTGAAGCTGCCTTAAACAGAGCCAAAGCGTACGCCAACAAGAAAATAGGCGAAGGTGCGGGAGACAGACTGCAAAGATTTTTGGATGATAACGTAGAGTTTAATACACGATATCGAAAAGAAGTAACTAAGGGTCCGCTCTCTAATATATGGATGCACTCTGCTGTTAAATCCAGTGATGATGATGTAAGCCTACGTGTTAATAGAGCAAGAGCCGCTGCAAAAGCTGAAGACGACGCTAGTAAGGTACGTAAGCGTAGAGCAATGCAGAAAGAACGTGAAAAGCCTTTAGAGGAACAGCTAGAGTATGTGAATATCTTTGATTCACATTGGAGATGGCAGCGTGAAACGCTAACTAGAATGGAGTTAGGTAAACAACTGGGGCTTCGTACCTCTGGCGCACCTCTTGTTGCTCCTAATCTTAAAGATCTTCCTAAAGGTTTGCAAAAGAAAGTAGAAGCAGGAGAGATAACCCCACTTGAGGCGTTGTCCAAAATAGAAACTGATACTTTTAAGTTGTTTGACGAAAAAATTATACGTGAAGCACTAGAAGCAGAAGGTCTTAGCGATACCCAGATTAAAAATGCTGTCGAGATATTAGATGATCTAGGCGTTAATGCTAATAGAGGTATGGCCCAAGAGCTAGAAATGGTACGTTCTCTTGGATACGTAGGAACTATTGCTAACCCTTACGGCGCATTAATGAATATTCATGATTTGTTCAATGCTTCTTTTGAATTAGGCGTAGGTAATGTTCTTAAGGCTGTCTTTGCTAAGAATGGTATACGGTTTACTGCTGACGAGGTAGGCTTAGGACAACAAGTATTTGGTGATTTTGTACGTCGCGCTAACAAAGGCGACCCTGCTCTTGGTCCTGCTTTTATACAAAAACTAGCAACTGCTAGTGAAGACCTATTACGTTTTTCAATGAAAGCCTCAGGCTTTTCCGGGCTAGATAAGTTCGGTAAAGGTCGTATTATGGGTGCTTCTTTTAATAAGGCAAAGCAAGATATTAGGACTGGAAACTTTGACGAAAAATGGAAGCATAGTTTTAGTCGTGGTGAGATAGATCAACTTAAACGAGACATTGCAGCTAACGATACCAGCAGTGAGTTGGTGCGTGATCTTGTAATGTTTGATCTGTTTAGACTACAGCCTATTAACGCTGCTGCTCAGACATCTTTTGGCCTTGCTAATCCTAATGCTCGATTGTTTTACATGCTTAAAGGTTTCGCTATTAAGCAGTTTGACTTAATGGAAAGACGTATCTTTAGAGAGTGGCAACAGGGCAACAAAAAAGAAGCACTTAGTAATGCTATGAAGTACCTTGTCCTGTCTGGTGGCGGCTACGGCGTTGTTAACGAAGCTCGTCAGGTAATTAAAGGCGAAGCTCCTGACCCTGAAGAAGCTGCATATGGTGCTTTGTACCAGATAGGTTCTGTTCTTACGTTTGGTGCAATGGGCGCTAACGATTATGGTTACGCTAAGTTTATGGAAGATCCTGCTCACGCTATTCTACTTAATACAATGCCTCCTATAGGAGCTACACTGCCTGCTGCTGCTTTAGAAGACATAGCTGATGCAGTAAGAAAAGGTGATCCTATACCTGATGAAACAATAGAGGCGCTACCTATTGTCGGTAAGACTATTAAAGGTACAGGCATCCTAGACTAAAAAAGGGGCCGAAGCCCCATAAGTTACAACTCACAGTTATTACCCGTGCAGGCTAACTGTTGAGACCCTTCCGTCATGTCAGAGTTCTCAGAGATGTTCCAATCAATCGTCTCTGGGAATTCCTCCTTAAGCTTCTCATAGGTCTCTAAATCTATAGGCTCGTAAGGAGCTTGTTGGTATGTGTGTTCGGAATAAGGAAGGAATGATACCCCACTTATCTTATCGAACTTGTTGTAAAGCCATTGCCCTACTTCAAGAAACTCATCGTCCCTATAGTAGCACGTCATCGATGGCTTATGCTCACACCAAAAGTCCTGATAGATTTCCCATAGTTCAAGTTGTTCCATAGCACCCATCTCAGACGCCACTACAGCCCCGTCAGGAGACTTTATAGGGAAGCTGAATACCTTGGTACTGGGTGACATTACATCGTCCTCTACGGGGACTCCAGCGGCTTCCAGTACTGCACACAATGGGTCTCTTGCATCTGCTCGTACTCGTCTGATGTACTGGTGTGCGTATCGTGGATGTATACCGCTAGCAGAATCAACCAGTTGAGACACAGTACCGCTAGGCTTAACGGCGGTAATAGCAGTAGAAGTATTAATAGCCAGTCGGTCAGCCCATGATTTATTCGTTCTGATAGCTTCTTCACGTAACTCAGTAAGCCATGTCTTGAGGACACCTTTATCCTTCCTTCCCGACAACGTCGGATGATCCATGATCCCTGTTAAAGATACTCCTAGTAATGCTTCTTCCTCTGTGTTGTTCTTCCATACCTTACGCAGGTAACGGAAGTCAGTCAAGGTAGCCTGTAAAGTTCCAAGGATAGTCGCAACACGTATTTTTCGTTTAAGGTCTGACAACGTATCTGCTGGCCTGACAACAACTTCTGATAGATTGCAGAATTGGTAAGGTCGTAAGATGATCTCGCTACATGGATTAGTTCCAAAATCATAGGTAGCATCTCGTCGCTCGTTCTTTGCAGCTTGCTTTTGACTTGCGACTCTAGAGAACATACCTCGCTCTCCTGATCGGGACTCGTATAAACTTTTCCACTCATTTAGGAATGCCTCAAAGTCTGGCTTCTCTGTATAACATGCACTGTTGTTAGCTAGTCCACGTTGTGGATTGTCTTGCCACCATTGTCCTGACTTACATCGTCTGAGCCTGTCGTCAGTGAGGTTAGACAGACTGATGAGAGCGCTTCTCCTAACCCCACCGACGACGACGATCTGTGCAATCTTACAGCAGAGATCGTGGCATTCAATTGAGGAGAGCCTACGTCCATGAGCTTCGCGAAAGACCTCAACGGTGAAGTTAAAGAGATCGATAAGAGGTTCTGGACCAGATGCTCTACCGCCGAAGGTTTTAAGTGATGCCCCTGCAGGTCGTACTCCAGATATGTCCCACTTTGGAAGCTGACCCGAATAGAGCAAGCTAATAAGTTCTCTGTAGGCTTTAGCCCAGCCAATTTTAGAATCGGCGACGTGTATAACGGTATCGGTGTCATGAAATTCCTCCGCTACTTCTGGTAGTTTAGATACGTATTGACGTTCAACGCTGAAACCTACGCCTGTACCGCACATCAGGACGTACATCATTTCGTCAAACGCTTTAGGATGGTCGATGGGTAAGTAGCTACAGTTAAAGCCAGCTACGTTGTCACGGTCAAGAGCCTCGCCAGCAGTCATTAGTGCTCTCATGCTGGGCATTACATCTAGATCGTGGATGTCTTTGAACATACCATTAGCTTCTTCCAGAGTAAGTTTACCTTTCTCAACCCAGAAGTTTAGGTATCTGTCGATTGTTTCTTCCCATGTTTCTCGCCGCTGTTCCTCTGGCAGGTAACGTGCATAGCGAGACTTGTGTATGTATTGTTGGTATGCATCCATTAAATTAGTTCCTTGATTAGTCGGTCAATGTACCAGCGACACTTACGTAAGTCTTCTACTGGCTTACCCTTGTAGTCATAACGCCATAAGTATTTCAATGCATTACCTTTAAGATAACCATTAAACTCATTGTCTGGCATAGATGCTTTGATAGCTTCAATAGCTTCGATAGCACCCTTGTTGTAGTGGTCAGGTTGTTCCACTGGGTCTGGTTTCTTTCTAATTGAAAGATTGTTAAGCGCTCTTACTGTATCCCACTCTGATGGGGTTGCGTCGTCAATACTCATTCCATCTCCTTAAACTTGTAAACTTTTTCTAGCACACGATCTGCGAACCGCTCTACCAAATCTTCTGATGTAATCTCTAGTGCTTCCATGATTGTTACCTCATCGTAATGTTCGGCAACGTGTTCTAACAACTCGTCGAACGTCATCCATACTTTCTCCTGAGGTAGTTGATGCTAATTGGTAACTCGTCAAAGGATCCGTTGTCTACTTCGTTTAACATCCAGATACCTGACCAGCTACCGTTAGTCTGGGGGTTTAGATAATCCTCAGAATGAGTATAAAAAATGCCAGCGAACAAACCAGTAATACTACTTCCATCTGCTTTTCTTGCATAAGCTATATCCCTATCCTGAACATGACCCATGATACACGACATAAACTTCTTTTGTAACATTAACTTTGCAGTAGTAACAGGACGACCCATCACACCGCTGGTAAAGTAATGGCAGTACGCTATACCGTCGATGATGATGGGTTGTAAGAACGGCACAACCTCCCAGCTATCCAGATAGAAGTCGTTGTATGACATCAGCCCATCTAGCTTGGAGTCTGATTCGATAGCCCGTTCTATTCTGTACTCGTGGTTGCCTAGAAGAAACACCATGCGAGGCTTCCACAGTCTACGCTTACCTTTACGTAGGCGTTTACGTTCTGCCTCGATGGGTTCTAGGAACCTAGCCATTGCTTCGTTACCAGATTCAATGTCATTGACATAGCGTCTGCCCTCGAACGACTTCTTCCCGACGTCATAGCTACTGAGACTTGGCATGTCCCAGTGATCCCCCAGATGAATGATAACGTCGGGTTTAGTTGCTGCGGCGTAGCGCCCTGCCCAGTACATATGATCCCAGTTACTGTCAGGTTTTACTTGTGTATCAGGTATTACTAAGTGCCTAGTCATAGCCACTCCTTAGGTAAAGTGCTTGGTGTATACCAATCGAATCCGTTCTTCTCTGCCCAGTCTCTCATACGATAACGACTACCGTCCTTACGTCTCTTCGATCCCGGCATAGGTGTGTTAGGATTCTGAAATACAAATACAAGATCTTCCCTTTTACCAAGACATTCTCTAACGTCAATGTACTTCCTTGCTTCCGCACGATCTCTGAATCTCCCTTTGACTTCAATGTAAATAATAATCTTACCATCGTAGTAAACAAAGTCAGGCTCGTATGTCCTCGCTTGAATGTAATGGATCTTCTGTTCAGGATGATAAGTACAACTCTTCATCTCTGCGTACAGCTTCTTTTCTAGGTTACTGTCAAACTTCATCAGGTATCCTATACTTGTCGTCAGAAGATCTGAGAAGGTATAAAAGCTGAAGGTTCTCATAAAGTCTATCAGCGCTGAGTTCGTTGTCTTCATATAGCTCAAGACACTTATCATATAGTTCCCTCTCTGTTGTCCAATCTGCTAGTGCTTTCTCTGCTTTCTTTGGGCCTATGCCTCGTACCCCTGCGATGTTGTCCACCCTGTCACCCATCAAGGACTGACGATACAGCCACTCTGTTGCAGAGCGCTCGTCAACTTCCTTCATGACCTTCTTGGTGTAGTCATATATCTTAGTAGGTATCTGCAAAAAGTCTTTGTCAAGAGAACAGATAATAGACTTATGTTCTAACTCAGTAGACTTGATGGCTATGCAGTCATCAGCCTCCATGTTGTCAGAGAGTTCCGCTTTCCATGCATCGAGCATGTACTCACGGAGTAAGTCTTTATGCACTGGCTTACGCGATGGACGACTACCTTTGTATGGCTGAGAAACAGCAACCTCGTTTCTGAAGTTGCTGCTGCCAGTCAGGTACACCCTGTAATCGTTGTAATGCTCAGACAGATCAGAGATTATCTCAGAGATATAGTTAGCCATAGTTTGGATTGCTATCTTCTCTGGTTCCTCGTCACAGGCAAAGCCTACACGATAGACAAGCATGTCTCCATCGATGAGTATCACACTGCCGCCTCTAGATCAAAGTCGGGTGTGTACTCAACTACGTTAGAGATAACCATGCGACGTAGGGTAGGCGAACGACCCTTCTTCTTCATGTACTCCCAGTCGTAGAAACCAACAAGACACTTGGCTTCAGAACCATTAGCAACGATAACGCCCATGTCAGGGTTGTCGTCCTCAGACAAAGGAGTACGTCCCTTGATGAGAACCTCTTCACCGTCAGGATGGAACGCACGGTACTTGTTGTTTGACTTACACGTGATGTAGTAACCACGCTCGTCACCCTTGTTGTTTACCTTCAAGCCCATGTCTTCGAGTGCTGTTACTGCCTCGTCTGACAACAGAGCTAGGTCAACTGTGTACTTATCAGCAAGTTGATTCTTGCTAGTAAGGCTAGGCCAGTACAATTGGCACTTCAGGTTGATGTTTGCTTCACTCATAGGATCTCCTATTAATTAATCCAGATTAATATTATACCACACTTTTGCAGAATACGCTAATGCGTTTCGGCCCAACTACTACCAATACGGTATTCGCCATCCAGTGGGCAGTTAAGGTTGAAGGTATCGCCAGCCTGAATGATTGCTTGTACAGCGGCTTTGCCTACGTACTCAGCATCCTCAGGATGACACTCTATTTGCCACTCATCGTGGACTTGTGCTACTAGCTTGAAGTCAACATGCTCTAGTAAATCATACAGGTGTATCACTGCCTGCTTCATTACAACTGCACCCGCTCCCTGCAGTAGTGTGTTCAATGCAGCATGAGCAGAACGAACACGTAACCGTCTCCCGTCCAGCCCGTCTAGGAATCCAGACCCTGCTTGCATTGCTATATCCTCTCGTAGTTTAGCCAAGGCAGGTGTGTTCTCAAGGAACTTATCTCTTAGCTCACCTCCTTTTCTTGCGTTGCCTCCCACTACAGATCCTATCTTGGCGTTGCCAGCACCATACAAAAACGCATAGATGAATGTCTTAGCTTGCGTCCTTGTAGCCAGTCCAGCCGCATGCTGGTTAGCCGTGTGTATATCACCCTCTAGGATCTCCTTCGTATACGCTTCATCACCCATGTAATGGGCGAGCATACGTAGTTCAAGACCAGATGCATCAGCACCCACGAGGACACGGTCAGGAGGAACAACAAAAAGGCTACGACACTCAGTACCATAATCTGCATACACTGCAGGAACTTGTGCAAGATTAGGATTAGAATGAGCCATACGCCCCGTGACTGCCCCGATGTGTTTAACCCTCCCATGTATACGTCCTCCGTTCTCTGCCTTGATCCACGACAACACCTGCGAGTGTCGCTTCTGTAGCGTCAGATATTCCAGAACCATCTTTGCCTCAGGCACGTGTAGGTTCTTCTTCAGAGTAGACTCATCCACCTTGGGCTTGCCTGATGGCGTCTTCTCTTTCCATACAGCACCCCTCTGCGTCAGTCTATCAGCTATCTGTTGACGTGACCCTACGTTGAAGTGCTGGTACTTCAAAGGCAACGGCTTACCTGTTGTCTTATGATACCTCTGCTCTTCTGCGATGGGAGGGAATACATTCTGCAACGCTGCCTCTATCCCCAGCATCTTAGTTTCAAGCTGACGTTCGAGTTGCTTTGCATCAGTAAGATTGAAAGCAAACCCATTCTCTTCTTGATCTCTGCATATGTGTGCAACAGTATGCTCAAGGTACACACTGGTGTCAGAGAAGTGATACATCTGTAGTTGCATGCACAGTGTTTCATACAGCTTCTCTGTCACTGACACGTCACGCATACAGTACTGGATCATCGCTTCAGACAACTGACTCCAGTCATCGTGGTCGCCTTTGGGGAAACGTAACTTCTCGCCCCATGTAGCTAGACTGTGACCACCCTGTACGTCTGGATGGAACAGCCTCGACATCACCAGTGTATCCAATACCCTATCAGGATGTACCCGTATGTCCCATAACTTTTCCAGCACAGGTCCGTCAAAGCCTATGTAGTTGTGGCCGCATACGTGACCACCCCTAGCCAGTTCCTCGAACAGAGACTCCCTACAGGTATGGAGACAGTGATCCTCGTTTGGTCTCTTTGTTACCACGCAGTGTATTACCGATGGCTGGAGACCATCCGTTTCTATATCCAAGAACACTATATTCGTAGTAGGCAAGGTCCATCTCTTCTCGCTCTGTAAGTTCTCTACCATTGGTCTTCATCTCCAAGTTCTGTTCCTGTGTAACTATCCAGTTCCCCATCTTCGACATCGTACGATTCCTCCATGTCTGATAAATGTGCATAGTCTAAGTTGCCTTCAATGGTAACATCATCTTCTACTAGAAATCTACTGCAGTTACCACACAAGTCAACGAACTCCCCCGACCCAGTGAATCTACGTGTTAGTTCGTAGTCATTGAGTATCTTATCACAAGCAACGCATCTCACTCCATTATCTCCGTCAACCGACCTGAGTCTTTATTATACAGCAACGAACACGCTGGTCCAGTCATGCCACTGAATCTGTTCTTCAGCACACGCACGTTGGTAGTGTTACGTACCATCTTGTCCTCTGCCTGAGCATTACGTTCCAGACCAAGGACAATGTCAGACAACTGAGCAATAGACGCACTGCCCCGTAGCTGTCCAAGGCTGGTGACTGCACCGTCCTCATGTCCTTTTCCTTCTGGTCTACGTAGGTGACTAACAACAAACATACATATCTCCATCTCCTGACAGAACATACGTAGCTTGGTCATGATCTCATCGATAGCCTTACGCTCATCACCGTTAGCCTGATCCGATACCAGTATCGATATGTGGTCGAGGATGATGTACCTCACACCCAACACCTTGACCTGATAACGGAACCTAGCCAGCACGTTCTCGATCTGGTTTGATCCGAACGAATCCCATAGGACAACACGGTCATCTAGATCCAACGCATTGAATACATACTCTACCTCATCAGGGGAGTAATCACATCCGGGTAGGTGTATTGGTTTGTTGATCTGTAGACCCACTAGTCCACGAGCAGTACGGTCAGGTGTCTCCTCAAGGAAGGCTAGACCTATCCTCTCGTTAGTCTGTGACGCGACAGAGAAGACTAGCTCCCGCATGAACGTAGACTTACCCAGCCCAGACCCAGAACAGATAGTAACTAGCTCAGTCGGTCTGATGCCGAAGGTCATATCATCCAGTCCCTTGTAAGGGTAGCGTACCTCTGCCTCCATCAGTGGCTTCTTCATTGCCTCACGGAGTGACCCTATCATCACCATGCCGTCAGGTGTGTACACCTTTGCAGCCCACCACCGTTTGACAAAGTCATCCTTGTCTGCATTCATCAGGTAGTCGGAGGCATCCTTGTGTTCACCGTGTTGATAGATCTTCGCCTTACCACCAAACAGATCCGCACACTCATGTGCCGCCTTCTTCCCATGCTCATCATTGTCATAGCAGAAGATGATGTTGTCGAACCTATCGAGGAACTCATACGCCTTACGGCAATCCGCCGCCGCACCCTGCGCCCCATTACGGATAGAGACTACGGGGTACTTGTCCCCGAACATCTGGTATGCAGAGAGTGCATCTATCTCACCCTCCACCACGGTTATGTACTGACCACCTGAAGGAAAGAGATGCTGACCGAATAGACCTGCACGTTTCCAGTCCCCTTCGATACTGAACTTCTTATCAGGTGTCCGCTTCTTTACTGCAGTCAACTCCCCATCTGCGGTGTAGTATCCGAAGTGTACCTCGTCACCACACAAGGTAGCGGAGTACCTCTCCATTGTACGTGCATCGAGACCCCTGTCCTGTAAGCTCCTAGATTGCCCTCTAAGCTCGACTGTTTTAACCCTAGGGTTAGGTACCCGATAGTCGTTAATGTCTCTCACAGAGCCTCCTACGCCGTCTGGTGAGGGGGTAAACGTAGCACATGCGAAACAATAGCTAGACCCATCCTCATTGTAGGACAACGCATCACTAGATCCACAATCATTACACTTCTGGTGAAGCTCCACGAAAGCCATCAATGCACCTCCTGATTATTACTAAAACGAGAAAGGTAACGAGACTTAAGTTGCTCATCCTCCAACGCTTCAAACTCCATCGCAAAAAGATTAAACAACATGTTCATTGCCTCCATGTAGTTGATGTTATACATATGATCTTCAGTTAACTCTTCAATCATACGAGTACGTTCTGCTTGTTCCATGTTACCTCCCAATGTAGAAGTACTATGTATTATTAATACTTAATACTAATGCATAGTACTTACTGTATAGACTATATAGATTAGTATACCACACTACGCTTTCTTTTGCCAATGGATCTTTCGGCACTATTACCTCTTGATTTACTGCGCGGTTTGTGCGTCTTAACGTATCGGCGTGTATTCCTTGCCATATCTTTCCTCCCTTTCGTCGTTAACATGATCTAAGAAAGCACGTAGTTTGCCTGACCGCTTGAGCTTTGTCAACGCTTTGGTCTCAATGATACGTACCAGTTGACGACTGATACCTAGCTCGTCTGCAATCTCTTGATGTGTCATATGGTACGTAAGATAACTACCCTTCTTCGCCACTGTCTCTCTCCTCCTTGTACTTGGAGATGTCATCCTCCTCGTGATACTCCTCTGCATAGTCCCAGATACAACGATCACCCTCCCAATAATCTTGGTAATCGTCATGCCATACTTCCCATTGTTCACGTCCCATAGAAACGTCCCCCATTACCCAGACACAATGATGTCATTCTCTACAACGAAGCCGTTGTCGTTACCTCTTGCTGGCCCCTTCGCCGCAAGACCCACTACCACACCACGGTGATTAACGTTAACCCAGTCTGAGTTGTCACCGTTGATCACATCTCTACCCATAAACGTCCACGGGAAAGTCTTGTGCCTGAACACAACAGCCATCGGCGCATCGCTACCAGACTCCAAGAAACTCTGAACCTGCTTACGATAGGACTCCTTCCCACTGTAGCTGAACATCAATCTGTAGTTATCTGGTAGCTCACGATGAAACCTGCTTGCCCTCTTAGTGTAGTCGTAAAACTGCAAGCCGCTAAATTCCTGCGGTATGTCGTAGTCTTCCCACGCAATGTCGGACATGACGTTCAGTCGCACCACACCCTGCACGGATTGCTTCGCACACAACAACTGAAAGTTATACAACTCACGTCTAAGCTGATTTAAAAAAGAGGATTGGTCCGCATGCCAGTAGTCGGTACGCTTCTGCCTCGCCTCGTTGATTGAAGGGTACACACCACCCAGCCCAGATAGTTTCAGGCAGTCATCCATACAACCCGCCGCCTTAGATCCTGCACACAACACGGTGTCAGGATGCATAGTCAACGATGCCATACGAATAGCTTCACTGATACCACTCTTCCGTACCTTAGGGTTACCCAATGTCTTGCTAGTATCTAGCAGCTTTCTTACGGTTGGGATCATAGATCACCTCCTCTCTGATTACACGGCACACCTCGCCGCTGTTGTTGTAACTATCGCAGAAGTACTTCGCGTTGTCAAACGTACTGTACCAATCAGACCCATCAGGGCTACGATCTACCCAGTCATGATCAACCCACTTCTGCACATTGAACCACGTATTAATAGCCATACATTACTCCTCCTCCAAAACAAAATCATCGCATACCTCTACATCTAACGTATGCACTTTAAGAATCTCTTCCCAATCTCCAAAGTCGTCAAACAACTTTTCGGCATGGTCTCGATTTTCCGCTCTCACTTTGACCTCATAAACTTTGGTCATGAATATTTGGTACGTCTTCATATTTACACCTCCACATCATAGACACTAGTGGTCTCTTCATCTTCATCACGGAACACCTGCACATCGTCCTCGTTCCAGTCAATAGTACAATCCAACTCGTTGATAGCGTAGTCCATTGCAGCTTGCTCCGCATCATCTTCATCACGAGCCTTGACATTGACGCGACGACTGACAGTGATAGTCACATCATACACGTACACATGCTCCTTCATCTTGTCATGGATCTCATCCAACTTACGCACTGCTTCGTCGAGTATTACTTCTAACTCCTCGAACTCAGTATTGTGCGGACTGTTGATTACATCGTACTCAATGGCACCACGTATCGTATTGATGCGGCGACGATGCTCCTCTACTTCTTCCCTACTTGTTAAGAGATTTGTATTCATAGTCCTTCAACTCCTTGTATGTTAAGTTACACTGCTGTTCAAATATATCTTTCATCTCTGAAAGAAATCGTTCGCATTCCTCCACTGCCACAATATCAATGAGACCTATCATGTCATCGAACTGTGTAAATGGAGCGGCTTCATTGAACTCCCTGTAAGCCCTCATAGATTTAACCTTCAACTTCAGTATCTTACTAGTCATGGTTACTCCTCCCATTCATCACAACACTTCTTACACATATACAGACTGCACCTGCCCTGTATACCTAAGTCCAAGCGAGCGGCAATAAGTATCTCTCTCGTCCACGTATCCTCATCTGGAAAGAGATCCTGTACCAGTCGCTTACTATTAATGTACCAGTTCCATGCATCACCGTCAACGATGCGCGTATGCACATCACCACATGACATGCACCTAGCTGATACCTTCTTCTTGTTAAACAGATCCACTACTTCTCCCATCAGAACATCTCCTCTGCTACTTCTAGCATCATCTCAATCTCATCGGGACTACTCCACTCATCAGGGTACGGTGACATATCCTGCGCCACACGTATTAGATCCATCATCTCAGGTGGATAGATAGGACTGCGCCTACACGTTGGTAGTGGTGGCTCGAAACCGAACGCTCCACACCCATGCTTTAAGAACAACTTAACCGCATCCTTGTATGACGCTCCCTCCACATCATGAAGCTCGTCATGATCCCACGGTTCACCACAATGTCTACAATGAATATCCATACATCACCTCTCATTAATGTAATGAAGATTATCTTCGTGACCGTTTGCACGATCGCTCTCATCCCATAATTTACTGATGCATTTAGGACAAGTATTACACTCAGTCACTGTGTCAAACACCAGCCAATCAAAAGATACTTTAGTTGTACATACATCACACCGCTGGTGCCACTCACTGTTCTGACTCCAGAACCCAAGGTATGTGGAATGATAAGGACTTTTGAATCTTCCCATCAGTCAAACCTCCCCACACGTTGATTCCCTACGCTGTCCTTGATGCCGAATATCGAATAAGGATACGCCCACATCGTCCACCCGTTGAAGTCAACACGAGCGAATGGCTCCATCTTTTCATGCTCATTGTGGTACACACCGTCATCGGTGATGTCACCCTTCCAATGATCGCTGAAGCCGCCCCACTGATACAAGCTGTTCATCTCATCAGCTACTGTACTGATACCGCCACCTTCGAACCTTGCCGCTACAACACCACGAGCAAAGAACTCAGGGACGATGCCCAACCACTCACGATCTGCGCGATCGTTGAAGTACTTAATCATCATGTTGATGTCCTCTCAGAATTAATCTGGATTAATTTTTGTCAGCCATATAAACAGAATGAATAACCGACCTACCTATTATCTCAAATAGGAATAATGGTGTCAAATCACCCATCACCCCACAGTGTAAAGCGTAAATGACAGGCATAAAAAAACCGCCCGAAGGCGGTCAAGGTTACTACTACGGTGTGGCGGTTTAGGCGGCGTCGCGATGTAGGTCAATAGATACCTCTGCGAGGTAGTGCGCGATTTCCATTTTCGTATGCCCATTGTCGAATGCCTTCTGCAAGAACTCCGAGAATAGGTGCCCGATCTCGCTCGCTTCGCTTGCTAATGGCTCGCTGGATTCAGACTCCGACGCTACTTCATCGTCGCTTGCTACATCGTCCGCCTTAGGTATCGCTAGCGCTTCATACGCTGTTTTCAGTGACGTCGCATAGCTAACGGCGTGAGACATGACGGCGATACCGTCCTCTACCGTCTGAATCTCGTGGTACTCCGACAGCTTTTTATCGAGATTCGCCGCTACCTTTACCAGTCGCATAACTTGCGATGCCTGTACCTTCGCGGATGATTCCTCGTTACCCGCGTCGATGTACTGCGCGATGATGCTAGCGCGTAGTGGCTTGAGGTCCGCTTTGGTGATGCCCGACTGCGCCGCCTTGATTACCTCGTTACCGACTTTCTCAAGGGTGGTTAAACGCGCCTTGGCTACTGCGTTGTCCTCTTTAATCATTGCCTTAGCAATTCTTGTACCTAATGTTTCGATATTTGTCATGGTTATGATCTCCTTAGATCTATAAGTTTCATAAATGCCGGTAGGCGTTACCTTCCCGACCTCTTGATAGTCTCAAATTATGGGATATCGGTCAAGTGATCTATCAAGAATTAATCCAGATTAATTTTAGATTTGCATGGTTATGGGGTCCATCTCAGCCCCTCACTCTTCACTGTATGCATGTCCAGTACTGTATAAATAACCACTGTTTATCTGTACAGTACTGTATAAATGTACAGGGGGAGGGGATTTTTACGTCGTCCAAACGCGGGGTGCTTTACAGACACAAAAAAGAGCAAAATTGGACTATGCTAGTATTAGTACTTTTAGTTATATATCAAAGACTTAGTATAATCCAGGGAAATATGTATAATCTGCACTGTAAAAGTATAGAATCTGTACTGTAAATACAATGTTTTTTTCCTACAGGGGTTGACAAATCTAAAAAAGTATGCTATAATATATGTATATATAGAGCTATAGCGAAAGTACGATGCATTAGGATTTTTACTTATGCATATTACCCACAAGTATAGATAACAAACCACAAAGCAAACTAGGTAGAGCCTATACAGTATGGACATTAAAAAGAACTCTGTTGGTCGTCCTAAGAAGTCTTCTGTTTCTAGTAAGACAAAGGGCAACAGAAAAGCAGTTGGACGACCTAAAGGCGATGCAGCAATCATCAACGAGTACAAGGCAAGGATGTTAAACTCGCCCCGCTCCCGCGCCGTGATGGATGCGATATTTGATGCAGCATTAGACCCAGAACATAAGAATCAATCAGCAGCATGGAAGCTGGTAATGGATAGAATCCTTCCTGTTGCTGCATTTGAAAAAGATATTGTTAAGGATGGTGGAAGAAGTGCCATTCAAATTAATATTAGCGGTGTTGGTGCAGTCGATGTCGAACAACCCACAACAATTGAAGGGGAAGTAGTGGATGAGTCTTAAGTACTTTAAGCGCGAAGAGTTCGATTGTCAGGTTACTGGCACCAATAATATGGAGCAAGAGTTTTTAGAAAAGCTCGATAAATTGCGGGAGGCGTGTGGGTTTCCCATGCAGGTAACGTCGGGTTACCGTCATCCAACCAAGCACCCCATAGAAATGAAGAAAGCGGTGCCGGGAACACACGCCCAAGGGATTGCGGCTGACATAAAAATAACGAATGCCGCCCACCGCTACGCTATTATATCCAATGCCTTAAGACTAGGATTTACAGGCATAGGGGTAGACGATGATTTTATACACGTGGATACTAGAGGCACTGCTCCGGTTATCTGGTTGTATTAATGGATTTAAATATAGAACTACTGCCTTGGCAACAAGAAGTCTGGGCCGACACAACAAGATTTAAAATAGTAGCTGCTGGGCGACGTACGGGTAAGTCTAGATTAGCAGCGTGGATGTTAATTGTTAACGCATTGCAAGCGGAAAAAGGCCATGTATTTTACGTCGCACCTACTCAAGGACAAGCCAGAGACATCATGTGGTCCACCCTTCTCGATCTCGGGCATGATGTTATCAGTGGTAGTCATGTTAATAATCTTCAAATTAAGCTTATTAATGGAGCCACTATCAGTCTCAAGGGAGCAGACCGCCCCGAAACGATGCGCGGAGTTAGCCTCAAGTTCTTAGTACTTGACGAATATGCAGACATGAAGCCAGAGGTCTTTGAGCAGATTCTGAGACCCGCCCTTGCTGACCAAAAAGGATGTGCAATGTTTATAGGCACACCTATGGGAAGAAACCATTTTTACGAACTATACAAATATGCGGAACTTGGAGACGATGAAACTTATAAAGCGTGGCACTTCACTTCTTACGATAACCCAATTCTTGATCCGTCTGAAATCGACATTGCTAAAAAGTCTATGTCGTCTTATGCGTTTCGTCAAGAATTTATGGCGTCGTTTGAAGCGCGTGGTTCAGAAATGTTTAGAGAGGACTGGGTCTCTTTTAGCGACGACGAACCTGAAATAGGAGATTATTACATTGCCGCAGACTTGGCAAACTACTTGGACCCTACCGCCAGCAAGAAAAGTAAAAACGCAAAAGCAGACGAAGCAGCGATTGCAATTGTTAAGGTTAATCCTCACGGTTGGTATGTTGATAATATTATTCACGGAGTCTGGACAACCGAAGAGACCGCTTCCAAAATATTTCAGGCCGTTAGAGATTACCGTCCCATTTCCGTTGGTATCGAAAGAGGTATATCTAGGAACGCAATAATGTCACCGTTACTTGACTTACAAAAACGCTACGGTATGTTTTTTAGAGTAGAAGAGTTGAGTCATGGTAACAAAAAGAAAACAGATCGTATTATGTGGGCATTGCAAGGACGATTTGAAAACGGACAGATTACATTAAATAGGGGAAGCTGGAATAGTAAATTCCTTGATCAACTATTTCAGTTTCCCGACCCATTAACCCATGACGACTTGGTGGACGCACTAGCTTACGTTGACCAGTTGGCGAATGTGGCTTACGACTACGAATACGAAATCGAAGACCACGAAATCTTAGACGTAGTAGCAGGATACTAATATGAGTGAAATATACGAACAAGACCCTCTGATGATCCAAGAAGCCCTAGAAGATTGGGTAATGGTTAAATGCGAAGACTGGAGGGATTATTACGAAAGCAATTATGAATACAAATTTGAAGAATATTATAGACTATGGCGTGGTATATGGGATCCTGCTGACAGTGAGCGTAAGTCTGAGCGTTCCCGTATTATTTCTCCTGCACTTCAACAGGCAGTTGAGTCTAATGTAGCTGAACTAGAAGAAGCTACTTTTGGTAGAGGCAAATGGTTTGATGTTTCCGACAATACCGGAGACACTAACAAACAAGACGTACAGTTTCTTCGTAACAAACTTACGGAAGACTTTGAAAACTGTATGATCCGTAAATCTGTAGCTGAGTGCCTTATTAACTCGGCAGTATTTGGTACAGGTATCGGTGAAATTGTTATCGAAGAAGTTAAAGAAATGGCTCCTGCTACGCAACCTATAATGGGCGGTGACTTACAAGCAGTAGGAGTAAACATTGCTGACAGAGTAGTTGTAAAGTTAAAGCCTGTACTACCTCAAAACTTCCTAATTGATCCTGTAGCTACCTCTGTAGACGACGCTATGGGCGTAGCTATCGATGAGTTTGTAAGCAAACACCATGTTGAAATGTTACAAGAACAAGGTGTTTATATTAATACTTACATAGGTAATGCAGCGCCTGACACTGATCTTGAGCCTGATCAAGACATTACAATTTACAACGACGACAAAGTACGTCTTACTAAGTACTATGGCCTAGTACCCCGAGAGTTGCTTGAAGAAGCTACTGGTGAAAGCGATGAGGAAACTACTGAAGAGTCTAAGTCAAGGTATGTAGAAGCTATAGTTGTTATTGCTAACGGCGGTACATTGCTTAAAGCAGAAGCAAATCCGTACATGATGCAAGACCGTCCAGTAGTTGCGTTTCCTTGGGACGTAGTACCCGGACGTTTCTGGGGTCGCGGTGTATGTGAAAAAGGATATAACTCACAAAAAGCATTAGATACTGAGCTACGTGCGCGTATTGATGCATTGAGTCTTACTATTCATCCAATGATGGCTGTAGACGCTACTAGATTGCCTCGTGGTGCAAGACCTGAAGTACGTCCCGGTAAGATGATATTGACTAATGGAGATCCTCGTGAAGTACTTCAACCATTTAACTTTGGTCAAGTTAATCAAATCACTTTTGCTCAAGCCGGAGCATTGCAGCAAATGGTACAGCAGGCAACAGGAGCCGTTGACTCAGCAGGAATTGCAGGTCAGGTTAACGGCGAGGCTACTGCCGCTGGTATTAGTATGTCTCTTGGCGCTATTATTAAACGCCACAAGCGCACACTAATTAACTTCCAGCAGTCATTTCTTATTCCATTTGTTAAAAAAGCAGCCCATCGTTACATGCAGTTTGATCCTGAAAACTATCCCGTTTCGGACTATAAGTTTAATGCCAGCAGTACGCTAGGAATTATTGCTCGCGAATACGAAGTAACACAGTTAGTACAATTGCTACAGACTATGGGTAAAGACTCACCACTGTACAACACACTAATTCAATCTGTTATTGACAACATGAACTTGTCTAATCGAGAAGAACTTCTTGGCGCTCTTCAACAAGCTATGCAGCCTAATCCACAAATGCAACAACTACAACAAGCTCAATTACAGTTCCAGCAATCACAAACTGCTGCTCTGGCTGCTCAAGCACAAGAGTCTCAAGCACGAGCTACTAAGCTTGCTGCAGAAGCAGCGGTTGTTCCTGAAGAGCTTCAAATTGACAAAATCAATGCAATTACCCGTAACCTTAAAGAAGGTGATCAGGAAGACAAAGAGTTTGAACGACGCATGCGCGTTGCCGATGCTTTACTAAAAGAAGAAGAAATAAAAGGTAAAAGTAATGTTGATAACACAGAAAGAAATGCAAATCCTCCTAGACCAAATCAACCACAACTTCAGCGACCAGTTCGCCCGGTTGGACAAATTGGAGAAGCAGATAGAGGAACTCAGTAATGCCAAAGTCGAAGGATCCAAAACTAGCACGGGCAGGCGTAAGCGGGTACAACAAACCAAAGAGGACGCCTAATCATCCGACTAAAAAGTTTGTAGTAGTAGCAAAACAAGGCAACAAAACTAAAACTATTCGTTTTGGTGATGCTAAAATGACTATTAAAAAAAGCCAGCCCGGACGACGTAAATCATTTAGAGCGCGTCACAAATGTGACACAAACCCACCCAGTAAGCTAACAGCCAGATACTGGTCATGTAAAAAATGGTAAGGAGATAACTATGCCAATGGGACCCGGAACATACGGAAGTAAAGTAGGACGACCAGCTAAAAAGAAAAAGAAGGCTTGTCCTGCAAAACGAAGTAGAGGCACAGGAAGCCGTAGAGGTAGGTAAAATGCCAGCCAAGAAAAAGAAAGCTAACGACGCTTGTGCGCGTAAGGTAAAAGCTAGATACAAAGTTTGGCCTTCCGCGTACGCTTCTGGTGCAGTAGCAAAATGCCGAAAGGTAGGAGCTAAAAACTGGGGTAATAAAAGTGGCCGTAAGAAAAAGTAAGAAAGGTGCAGCACTTAAAAAATGGTTTAAGGAAGAGTGGGTAGACGTTAAAACAGGTAAGCCGTGTGGCCGTAAGTCTGCAAAAAAAGGTAAGTCTAAACGTCCGTACCCTTCTTGTCGTCCTAAATCTGTTGCAGCTAAGATGACTAAATCTGAAAAAGCATCTTCCGCTCGTCGTAAAACTGGACCTGCTAGAATCCAACATGCTGTTACTGCATCGGGCCGTCGCAGAAAAAATACAAGAAATGCTTGACAAATGCATAAAAGTATGATATAATATAACTATATATTATAATAATAGAGAACTATATGACTCCAGAGCTTGAAACTTATTTTAATAATTATAACGAACTGTTTAACCATGAAGGTTTCAAACAACTCTTACAAGAACTTTCTGTCAATGCAACGCAACTAGCAGATATACAACCAGTAAAAGATTTAGAAGATTTGTATTATCGTAAAGGCCAAGTCGCTGCATTTGCAACTATTATTAATCTACAGTCTACAATAGAAGCCGCCAGAGAGCAAGCTGAAGTTGAAGCTGAAGGTCCAGTAGATGTTTAAAATATATGACTTCCGTTGTACTAACGGGCATGTCTTTGAAGAAATGGTAGAGTCTGGCGTCACGACCAGTAGGTGCGGTTGTGGTGCTAATGCTACTAAAATGGTATCTGCCCCGTCTTTTCACCTTGACGGTGCTTCAGGGGACTTCCCCGGTCAGCACATGAAATGGGTACGAGAACACGAAAAAGCAGGTAAAAAATCCTCTCCATAATGATTATAATCACGGAGTTTAATTATGTCTAGAGCAACGCTAATTGATCAGTCCCCTGAACAGGAAAACACCGATCAAGTTGAACAAAACGAAGCTAACGAGATTCAACAAGAAGTTGAGCAACCTCAAGTAAAAGAACCTAGCTTACCAGATAAGTACCAAGGTAAGTCTTTAGAAGAAGTAGTACAGATGCACCAAGAAGCTGAAAAGCTTTTAGGTCGTCAATCTTCTGAAGTAGGAGAGCTTCGTAAAGTGGTAGATGACTACATTGCTAGTCAAGTACCCGAACCAGCACCTCAACAACACGTTGAGCCTGAAGACGATATTGATTATTTTACAGATCCTCAAGGTGCAGTTAATCGAGCAATTGAGAATCATCCTAAAATTAGAGAAGCTGAAGAGTACTCAATGCAGTACAAGAAGCAATCATCTCTTGCTACGCTTCAAACTAAGCATCCAGATATGCAGCAGATCCTTGGTGATCCTAAGTTTGCAGAATGGATCAAGGCATCTAAAATTAGGACTCAACTATTTGTAGCGGCTGACCAACAATACGACGCTGACTCTGCAGACGAACTCTTTACACTCTGGAAGGAGCGAAAGACAGTAGCGCAGCAAACTGCCAAAGTTGAAAAACAGGCACGTAAGCAGCAAGTAAAAGCAGCTAATACAGGTAACGCAAGAGGAAACAACTCTGCACCTCGTAAGAAAACATATCGTAGGGCCGACATTATTAAACTAATGAAAACAGATCCCGAGCGTTATCAGTCTTTGTCTAATGAAATATTCCAAGCATACGCGGAGGGTCGAGTCAAATAATCTAAAGGAGATTAATCATGGCTAACGAAACTTCCGGTGCCTATTTTACAGCTAATGCTGTAGTAGACAAAACCGCAGCGGGTACGTTTATTCCAGAAATCTGGAGTGACGAGATCATTGCTGCATACCAAAAGAACCTCAAGATGGCTCCTCTTGTCAAGCGCATCCAAATGGCTGGCAAGAAAGGCGATGTAATTCACATTCCTAAGCCTACTCGTGGTGCGGCATCTGCAAAAACAGAAGCTGCTGCTGTACAGATTCAAGCAAACCTTGAGTCAGAGTTGACTATCACTGTTGATCGTCACTTCGAGTACTCACGTCTGATTGAGGACATCGTAGAAGTACAGGCTCTCAACAGCCTCCGTCAGTTCTACACTGAAGATGCTGGCTACCAGCTTGCTCTGAAAGTAGACACTGATCTTATCAATGCTGCTACTGGCTTTGGTGATGGTACTCGTACACAGTCTCCATCTTCTGGAGCTAATTGGGAGAACAGTAACAGTTATTACTTCAATGCTGCAACTGGTATTGATTTGTTTGATGCTAATGGCGGAGCTGCCGATGTAGCTACAGGCGATAACTTTACTGACCTTGGTTTCCGTGAGGCTATCAAGCTGATGGATGACGCTGACGTTCCTATGGAAAATCGTGTCTTAGTAGTTCCACCAGCAGTGCGTAAGTCTCTCATGGGCATTGAGCGTTACGTGTCTTCTGACTTTGTTGGTGGTCGTAGCGTAGAGTCTGGGCTTATTGGTAACCTTTACGGCGTAGATATCTACGTTTCTTCTAACTGCCCAACTCTTGAGACTAACGTCCGTGGTTGTATCTTTATGCACCAAGACGCTCTTGTCATGGCAGAGCAAATGGCTGTCCGATCACAGACACAGTACAAGCAGGAATACCTGTCAACACTGTTTACTTCGGACACTCTGTACGGCGTAGAAGTATACCGTCCAGAGGCTGGCTTTGTTCTTGCTGTATTTGACGAGTAAGTCTACTAGGGGGTCAGCAATGGCCCCTTTTTCTTTTCTTTTTCGGAGTAGTCTATGGGTATCTTTCGCGGAGAAGGCGGTTCTGGTGAAACAACTACAGATGCCATAGCGTCTCAAGTAAGTGTTGATTCAGCATCTGCTTCAGCGTCAGCAACAGAGGCAGCAAACAGCGCAACCTCAGCAGCTTCATCAGCTTCAAGCGCAGCTGCTTCAAGTACAGCAACAGCACTTAATTCTACTAGTGCTTTTAACTCAGCAACTGCTGCTAGTACTTCTGCTACTTCAGCAGCTATTTCTGTATCACAAGCGTCTAGTCACGCAACTTCAGCGGGTATTTCAGCTACCTTAGCTACTAATGCAAAAATCGCAGCAGAAGCAGCAGAATCTAATGCTGCTGATTCAGAATCTAATGCTGCTACATCAGAATCTAATGCTGCTGATTCAGAATCTAATGCGTCTAGCTCAGCAAGCGCTGCGTCAACTTCTGCGAGTAATGCCGCAAGCTCAGCTACATCTGCCGGATTATTTGCTTCTGCTGCTTCAACAGATGCAGCGAGCGCAGAAAGTAGTGCAACATCAGCGGCAGGTGTTTTAACAAGCATTAATGCGTTTTATCTTGGAACATCAGCTTCTAATCCTACTGTAGATGGCAACGGCGATGCTGTTACAGCGGGTGATTGGTATTTTAATACGTCAGACAATACTACAAGAATTTATAACGGATCAACTTGGAACAATATTGAAACCAGTGTTGTTGGAGACACCAGTCCTCAGCTAGGCGGTGATCTAGATTTAAACAGTAACGACATTACAGGCACTGGCAACCTAAACATCACAGGCAACATAACGCTGTCCGGAACTGTTGATGGCCGTGATTTACAAACCGATGGCGATAAGCTCGATAATATTGAAGCATTAGCAGATGTAACTGATTCAGTTAATGTTGAAGCCGCCGGTGCGTTAATGGATAGCGAGGTTACAAATCTTGATGACGTAAAAGCATTTGATCCCGATGACTATGCTACAGCCGCTCAAGGTTCAACTGCTGACTCTGCGTTGCAAAATGTAGTAGAAGACACTACACCACAACTAGGTGGTAATTTAGATTTAAACTCAAATGATCTTACAGGCACTGGTAACATCAACATTACCGGAACCCTTCAAACATCTTCTAATGCAATTATTGGCGGTAACCTAACTGTTAGCGGAACAACAACAAGCGTAAATACAGAAACAATCAATCTTGCCGACAACAACATTGTTCTTAACAGTAACCACACCGGCGCTCCCACAGAAAATGCTGGCATTACGATAGAGCGTGGTGATGAAACAAACAAAGTATTCCAGTGGAATGAAACAACTGACCTTTGGGAAACAGATGATAATTTTAAGGTCAATGGAAACATAACTGTTACCGGCACTGTAGACGGTCGTGATTTAGAAACTGATGGCAATAAACTAGATAACATTGAAGCATTAGCGGATGTAACTGATGCAACCAATGTTGCGGCGGCTGGTGCCTTAATGGACTCAGAGGTTA
>BCSF01000166.1_pt1 | contig 30299 bp, 29 predicted proteins | sample 1016431 | NCBI WGS metagenome assembly BCSF01 (sample SAMD00045685;SAMD00045686;SAMD00045687;SAMD00045688;SAMD00045689;SAMD00045690;SAMD00045691;SAMD00045692;SAMD00045684;SAMD00045690;SAMD00045691;SAMD00045692;SAMD00045684;SAMD00045685;SAMD00045686;SAMD00045687;SAMD00045688;SAMD00045689, study... | reverse complement strand
TCAAGCGTGAGCTGCTCAAAATTATCAACAACTTTCTATGGGATGTACCTGAATTAGTTCTGTTCTTCAGCGATAGTGTAAACTTTCGTAAATCTATCCAGCCCGCATACAAAGGGCATCGCAATCGTAAGAAACCTTGCGGTTACAAACGTGTGATCAACAAACTCAAGACTGAGTACGATGTTGTTATCATGCCAACACTTGAGGCAGATGATGCCTTGGGTATTTATGCCACACAAAACAGGGGCAAGTGCTGTATCTGCTCACCAGACAAGGACATGCGCCAGATCCCTGGTCGTCTCTTTGACATGTCAGAAATGATGAATGTGGAAGAGGACGAGGGAGCAAAGTGGCACCTTGTACAAACATTAGCAGGAGACCAAACAGATGGCTACGCCGGTTGTCCCGGTATTGGTGTTAAACGTGCAATCACCCTCTTTGAAGAGAAGGGGTATTCTTGGAAGACTGTCGTTCAAGCGTTTGCTGAGAAAGATCTTTCCGAAGATGTCGCACTTGAAAATGCAAGACTCGCGAAGATCCTTACAGCATCCGACTATGACTTCGACAAGCAACAGCCCATTCTTTGGTCCCCCGCCGCCGATTATCGAATTGACGATGGAGCAGGATCTAAAGATGAGAAGGCTGACTGACCTTCTACCTGAGGCAGAGAAGGATGACATTATTACTGTCTTCCTTGCCCTGCAGAAACAAAACTTTGTCCTATCCAATACCGTCAGCAATCTAGTTAAAAAATGGCCGAATCACCCGAGCATTACACCAGAGGATCTATAGAGGTTTGGGATTTTATCCGAGACCAAGACCTTAACTATCATCTTGGTAATGCTATTAAATATATTTGCAGAGCCGGTTACAAGTCTACTGAATCGAAAGAGGCTGATCTTAAAAAGGCTATCCACTACCTTCAAAATGAACTCTACCACACAACATTGTACATCGACCAGTCTGAGCGATCAAGCAATTCAATTCCGTTCAGCGTATGGGATTCAGAACAGCACGGACAACCGGACTATGCAACTGGCTTTGATCGCTGAAGAGTTTGCTGAATTTAAGCAAGCTGTCAGCCAAGAGCCGTATGAAAATGAATTGAAAGAGCTAGCAGATCTCGTATATGTCTGCTTTCAGTATGCCGAAAATATGGAATGGGATCTAGAGGAAGCACTTGATCGTGTCCATAAATCTAACATGTCTAAACTTGGACTCGACGGTACACCTATCCGCCGTGCAGACGGCAAGGTCTTGAAAGGACCAAACTATCAACCACCTATCCTGAACGATCTCGTTAACCCATGACAACCTCTTATATCTCTCGCACGGGTCGTGTCCAGTCTTGGCTGGATGACCCCACTTCACGTTTGCCTGTATCCTGTACTGTTTTCACCGTAGAAGACAGTATCGAAGGAGACAATGGAATTGAAGCAAGCTGGAAGTTTGTCTCTCACGCACTGCGTTTCGGCGCAGGGTGCGCAGTTCACCTTTCCAAACTGCGACCAAAGGGAACTGAAAACGAAAAGGGGCTAGTTGCATCTGGTCCTGTTAGTTTTGCTAAAATCTACAGCACTCTAAATGAAATCCTACGTCGCGGCGGGGTGTACAAGAACGGTGCGGTGGTGTGTCACCTTGACCTCAGCCACCCTGATGCTCTTGAATTTATTCAAACACCTCGATCAGAACTACCTTGGGTTAAACGATGCATCAACATCAAGCCGGAGTGGTGGGAGGCTTGTACGTTTAAAGAGGCGCTCCTTCATGGTATTAAATCCGGTGATATCTGGCTCAATAAAGTAAAATATGATGAAGAAGGAAACCGAATCCGAGGTAACGTCTGCCTTGAAGTTTACCTGCCCTCACGAGGTACCTGTCTACTCCAACATGTCTCTCTCGGTGCCTGTGAATTCGACGACATCCCTAATGCTTTCTTTGAAGGTATGTCCCAGTTGTGCGAACTCCATGGTAAAACAGGTGTTGGGGAAAGCGGAGAGTATCTCCCTAGCGAAACTGACCGACAAGTGGGGCTCGGTATGCTCGGACTCGCCAACCTACTTCGTCGATACGGAGTAACTTACGACCAGTTCGGTCGTGCTCTTGAACAGTACAACAACGGTGAAATTATCCGCTCTCCAGCTTATGAACTTGTATCACAAATTGCATCTGGTGTTGACCTTGCCGCAGGAGTTGCTCGCCGTAACAACATGGTTCGAGCCTTTGCTATCGCACCAACCGCCAGCTGCAGTTATCGAAGCTTGGATCTGGATGGCTATACTTCAACACCAGAAATCGCTCCACCTATCTCGCAGACAGTCGATCGCGACAGCGGTACTTTCGGAGTACAAACATACAACTATGGTGACGTAGAGATCGCCAGTAAAGTGGGCTGGGAAGCCTACAAACGTGTTGCCGATGGCATCATGACTCTACTTGATAGAACTGGACTTCTTCATGGTTACAGCTTCAACTCGTGGTCCGATGTGGTCACGTATGATGAAGCGTTTATCGAAGAGTGGCTTGAATCGCCCCAGACTTCTCTTTATTATAGTCTCCAAGTTATGGGCGACGTTCAAGATAAGTCAAGCGCCTACGCTGCTCTCGAAGAGACAGAAGTCGAAGATTATCTTGCCAGCCTACTTGAGGACACTCCTGAACCTCAATGTGATTGTGCAGAATGAACCCTTATCAGAAACTATTAGAGCGGAAACGCAAATGGACACCAGTACAGACAACTGCTGGTACATGCAAGCAGGGCGCGGAAGAGGCAATCTACCGTGCTCTTGCATTGCGACATATGGAACTACCTGTGGGAGATTTTATCAGTCATGCCCTCGATCATGAAGTACCAGCGTTGGCACGCGAAGTATTGGTGTCAAACGTCAAAGACGAAGAAAACCACGACATCGCACTTGGTTACATCGCCAATGCTTACGGTGTTGATCCGCAAGCTGAGAAAGAAGCCCTACGGCTTAAAACCGCTTGGGAAGCACATCCAGATCATACGATCACGAAAGCGTTGGTTGCCGAACGTGCGATTTTCTTCGTTCTTCTACCATTCTTTAGGTTTAATGGTGACGCTGGTATGAGAACCGTTTCAGCCGATATTAGTCGAGATGAACAAATTCATGTGGCTACCAATAGTCTGGTTCATACTGAGCTGGGGTATAACATCAGTCCTTCTCTTGATAAACTCAGGAAGGCAACTATCAATTGGGTAATGCAACCACTAGGTATAAATACCGTGGACAAATATTTGGACAAAAAATTTTGGCTGGATTCTAGCGACCGGCTAATGTATGAGGGCAAGGCTCCAGAATTGTCCGCAACTAAATCTGCTAGAATGCCAGCCTTCTTTGAGCACAACAATGTCAACCTCCCCCAGTATGCTTGAGGTTCTCGGGATGAATTCCCGTGGACTTATTCATGCACTAGAAGAATCCTTTCCACCCGCCAACCCTACACCTGACGATACAATGGAAAAAATTATGTACCGATCTGGTCAGCGCAGTGTCGTTGAGTGGGTCATCAAATATATGGAGGAAAACTAATGGGCAAGAAGAGGAAAAAAGAAAAACAACGGAAGTTTATCGCTAAGATTACCAAAGACGGTAAGGTTAGTAAAAAGGAAGCTCGAAAAGCTGCCAAGAAAGGTATTAGTTTAGCTAAAATTGAGCGTGCCGCCATCCGAAGTTTCCGTGACGAACAACGTAGTTATCAAAGGACGCCAACTGAGCGCCGACGCTCAACGGCACCTTCTTATTCACCATTGTTGATTTCACGTGGTGCGGATCGTGTATTTAATAAGCCGAGACCTCAGACTACCAGCAGCCCTCAAAGTACTACGGGCGGAGCAGCAGGCGGTGGTGGTAACAATGGGTCGTCAGCACCAGCCGGACCCACCAATCAATACCAAGGTGAAATTGACCAAATTTTAAGTGGACAAGGTGGACCGAATCAAGCTTACTTGGATGTTATTTCTGATCTGCAGAATCAGATAGCTAATATTGAAATGCCTGAGATGCCTGATTACGGTGCTCAGATAGCGGAAATGCAAGCTGCACAAGATGCGTACATGCGAGAGCTGGCTGAACAACAGGCAGCAGCTGAGCGTGAAAGAGAGCTTGCTTTCCGTACATCACAAGAGAATGTAGCTCGTGGTGGTCTAACACCTGACTTTAGAATCGGTTCACCCTTTTCTAGAGACAGGATGGGTACGTCTGGGTTTAAACGTAGGCGTCGTAAGCGTCTTGCTTCTGTTGTAGCCCAAGGTATCTCACCAGCCTCGCAGGCAATTGCTAATATGGTTCCTAACACTTTACCAAATAGAGGTATTAGTATCTAATGACAGCTAGATCTCGATATGATGCATTGTCTTCGAGCCGTTCACAGTTTCTAAACTCTGCTAGAGAAGCAGCTAATCTAACTCTACCTTATCTTATTAGGGAGGATGAGCACACAACTAAGAGTGCTCTTAAACTCACAACACCCTGGCAATCAACAGGAGCTAAAGGTGTGGTGACGCTTGCAAGTAAACTGATGCTTGCATTGCTACCACCACAAACCAGCTTCTTTAAATTGCAGGTTAACGATATTAACCTTCCTCAAGAACTTGGTCCTGAGATTAGATCTGAGCTTGACTTGTCATTTGCTAAGGTTGAACGCACTGTCATGGAATCCATTGCGGAATCCGGTGACCGTGTTGTTGTTCACCAAGCACTAAAGCATCTTGTAGTAGCTGGAAATGCCCTTCTCTTTATGAGTAGAGATGGGCTCAAACTTTATCCATTGTCTCGTTATGTAGTGGATAGAGATGGTAACGGTAATGTTATTGAAATCGTAACAAAGGAGACAATCTCTAAAAAAATTGTCAAAAAAATTTATCCAGATTTCATGAAGCAAGGTGTTGTTGATAACACCGACGAACCAAATGATGAATGTGTTATTTACACGCACATCAAACGCGATAACAATAGAATGGTCTGGCACCAGGAGCTGTACGATCAGATCCTACCCAAGTCTATGGGTAAGGCTCCTCTTGACGCTAACCCCTGGCTTGTGCTACGATTCAACCACGTAGACGGAGAGGTCTACGGACGTGGTAGGGTGGAAGAGTTCATCGGTGACCTGAAGTCACTTGAAGCTCTGTCACAAGCCATCGTTGAAGGCTCCGCTGCAGCTGCTAAGGTAGTGTTTACTGTCAGCCCAAGCTCCACCACCAAACCTCAGACACTTGCTAATGCAGGTAACGGTGCGATCATTCAAGGTCGCCCTGATGACATTGGTGTGGTGCAGGTTGGCAAGACAGCCGACTTCTCCACTGCGTATCAGATGATTGGGTCACTGACTCAACGTCTGAACGAAGCATTCCTGATCCTCAACGTGAGGGACAGTGAGCGCACTACGGCGGAAGAGGTTCGTATGACACAACTTGAGCTGGAACAACAACTTGGAGGACTTTTCTCCCTGTTGACTGTTGAGTTCCTTGTGCCATATCTTAATCGTAAACTTAACATTGCACAAAAGACGGGTGACATTCCACGCTTACCTAAGGGTGATGTCGTCCGGCCCACGATCGTTGCAGGTATTAATGCCCTTGGTCGTGGTCAAGATCGTGAAAGCCTTGCACAGTTCCTTACTGTCATTGCTCAAACAATGGGTCCAGATGCTATTGCTCAATACATCAACCCTGATGAAGTCATTAAACGTCTGGCTGCATCCTCTGGCATCGATGTGCTCAACCTTGTGAAGAGTATGCAAGAGCTACAAGCTGAACAACAACAGCAGGTGGCTCAGCAACAACAAATGATGGCAATGCAACAGGCACCTCAGATGGCAGCTGTCGATCAAAAGGCAGAGCAAGCTGAGATGCAGATGGAGCAACAGATGATGCAACAAGAACAACCACCTATCCCCCAACAATAAATGGCTGAAACATTTACAATGAATGAGACTCCTGCTAATCCTGAGGTTCTTAACTCGGATGAAAAGGAGTCACTTGCAATTGCTGATTCCCTTGAACAGGGTGATGAGCAACCGCTACTTGCTGGTAAGTTTAAAGACCCTCAAGCTCTTGAACAAGCTTATGTAGAGTTGCAGAAAAAGCTTGGAGAACCACGTGATGAAGTACAAACCTCCGAAGACGAGGGTGAGTCTACAGAAGATGAGCCAGAAAGTGAAGAAGGTGGTAGCGAAGAAGAAGGTCTCACCGAGCGGCAAGCTGAGCAATTGATGCAAATGGTAGGTGGTGAAAAAGCCTACCAGTCTATGCTAGATTGGGCAGCAGATAGTTTCTCCAAAGAAGAGGTTACTATGTATGATGAAGTCATGTCTTCTGGTGACCCTAACGCTATCTACTATGCTGTCCAAGCTTTGAAATCACGTTACAATGATTCTGTAGGATCTGATGGTCAGACACTTACAGGTCGTGGCAGCAAAGATACAGACGACTCCTTTAAGAGTCAGGCTGAACTGGTCGCAGCAATGAGTGATCCTCGTTATGATCGTGACCCGGCGTATCGAAAAGACTTGATGCGCCGTCTTGAAAACTCTGATGTTCAATTCTGATGACTACTGTTGTTGAAGAACGGGGTCGTCTAAACCTCTACGCAAAAGAACCACCTATGACATTCGACGAAAAGTACACTGTGAACCACAATGAAAAGGCTGAGAAGCTTAATGGTCGTCTTGCTATGCTTGGCGTCATGGCGGCTATTGGTGCCTATGCAATCACTGGTCAAATCATTCCCGGAGTCTGGTAATGCCTCAAGGTAAAGGAACTTACGGTTCAAAAAAAGGTCGTCCCCCTAAGAAGGGGGGAAAAAAGTAATGGCTAAGCCTGGTCTTTATGCTAACATCCACGCCAAGCGCAAGCGGATCGCCGCTGGTAGTGGAGAGAAAATGCGCAAAGCTGGCAGCAAGGGAGCACCTACTGCCAAACAATTTAAACAAGCCGCTAAGACGCGGAAGAAAAAGTAAACCCTATTAACTAACATGAAATCTATTATTGCTGCCGGTCTCCTCCTCGGCTGTGCCCACGGTGCTATCGCCGGTCCCTACGCAAACGTTGAATCTAATGCTGGCTATACTGGTGATGACTTCACCGGTCGTGTGACTGATGTTCACGTCGGTTACGAAGGTGAAGGTTGGTACGTGCAGGGCGGACCTGCCCTTGTCCAGAATGATGGTGAAGACGGTGACGTTGAACTGTCTGGTAAGGCTGGTGTATCTTATCCTGTGTCCGAAGAGCTGTCTGTTTATGGTGAAGTTTCCTTCATCACTGGTGAAGATGATAACGGTTATGGCACCAAGGTTGGTGCTAAGTACAACTTCTGATAATCAATCCAGCCCTCCACTGGACGTGAGCCTTGGGAGGGCTTTATAAAAGTGCTCAAATACTTACCCTTATAAACCACAACTCCGCACTTTTAATGACCGCTGTACTTCAACAACAACAGAGGTCTACCTGGGATGAGTTTTGCTCCTGGGTAACCTCTACTAACAATCGACTTTACGTTGGCTGGTTTGGTATCCTTATGATTCCTTGCCTGCTGGCTGCTACAATTTGTTTTGTCACTGCATTTATTGCAGCACCCCCCGTAGACATTGATGGAATCCGTGAACCAGTCTCAGGCTCCCTCATGTGGGGCAACAACATCATATCCGGCGCAGTCGTACCCAGTTCAAACGCAATTGGGCTTCATTTCTATCCCATCTGGGAAGCCGGTACACTTGACGAATGGCTTTACAACGGCGGACCGTATCAGTTGGTCGTCTTCCATTTCCTTATCGGTGTCTTCGCTTACATGGGACGAGAATGGGAACTTAGCTACCGGCTAGGTATGCGTCCCTGGATCTTCGTAGCCTACTCTGCACCAGTTGCTGCAGCCACTGCTGTGTTCCTGGTCTATCCTTTTGGTCAAGGTTCTTTCTCCGATGGTATGCCCCTTGGAATCTCAGGTACCTTTAACTACATGCTTGTCTTCCAAGCAGAGCACAACATCCTTATGCACCCTTTCCATATGCTTGGTGTTGCTGGCGTATTTGGCGGTGCTCTCTTTTCAGCTATGCACGGATCTCTCGTCACGTCGTCCCTCATTAGGGAGACTACCGAAGAGGTCTCGCAGAATTATGGATACAAGTTTGGGCAGGAAGAAGAGACATATAACATTGTCGCTGCCCACGGCTACTTCGGACGGTTGATTTTCCAGTATGCATCTTTTAACAATTCTCGCTCGCTGCACTTCTTCCTCGCAGCATGGCCCGTCGTGGGTATCTGGTTTGCCGCCCTCGGCGTCAGCACTATGGCATTCAACCTCAACGGGTTCAACTTCAACCAGTCCATTACTGAGAGTCAAGGTCATGTGGTGAACACATGGGCTGATATTCTCAACCGTGCCAACCTCGGCTTCGAGGTGATGCATGAGCGGAATGCACATAACTTCCCGCTTGACCTTGCATCCGTGGAGACAACTCCCGTGGCACTTATGGCACCTGCCATCGGCTAATTAATTCGTACGTTCATCCCATTGGGACGCATGTTGCCTAAGCATGGAACGGGGCTTAGGTTTATCTTGTACGAACTCATGTCTAACATCGTTATCCGCTACATCGCAAACGCTAAGAAGAAAGCAGAAAACTATAAAGTTGATGCTCTTCGCTATCGTGGTGTAGTTTATAAGCAACTTATTAAAAAGTAACTACCCATGCCAGCTAAAAGAAAGCGTGCGCAAACAATGCAATCTGACAGTGTAAAAGCTCATGTCACTCCGTTGACACCTGGCGACACTGAGGTTGTATTTAAACGATGTGGACATTGTGGCGATAAAAAGCCAGAATGCCGCAAACAAAAGAAGTGTCTTAAAGACCTTCTGTAATAGCTTGGGGAGCACCTCGGAGTAGGACTCCCCTGGCATTGGCGTTGGCCCGTACGCGGATACCCTTCGCCGTCTAGACGGTGGGAATAGACCACAAAAATTTTTTCAAACGTTTGAAGCTTGTTAAAATAAAACTTTAATTTTATACAATGGCTTTTCAATCTTCTGACATGGCTGCGAGTCTGACTCGCCCAGGTCAATCTAACTCTACGGGTGACGCCCGTGCTCTTTACCTGAAGCTCTTTTCAGGTGAGATGTTTAAGGGCTTCCAGCATAATGCTATCGCCCGCGATTTGGTTATGCGTCGTACGCTGACCAACGGTAAATCTCTCCAGTTCATCTACACTGGTCACACCAAAGCTGAGTACCATACCCCTGGTAACAGCATCCTTGGTGATTCCAACGGTGCACCCCCGGTGGCCGAGAAGACCATCACGGTCGATGACCTGCTGATCTCCAGCGCCTTCCTGTATGATCTTGATGAGACCCTTTCTCATTACGATCTGCGCTCTGAGATCTCCCGTAAGATCGGTTACGCTCTTGCTCAAAAATATGACCGTCTGATCTTCCGTGCCATCACTCGTGGTGCACGTGCTGCTTCTCCGATCACTAAGTCTGGCTACGTTGAGCCAGGCGGTACTCAGATCCGTGTTGGTTCTACTACTAATGCTTCTGATGCTTACTCTTCTGCCGGACTGGTTGCTGCATTCTACGATGCTGCCGCCGCTCTCGATGAGAAGGGTGTATCCTCTGACGGCCGTGTGGGGGTTCTCAACCCACGTCAATACTACGAATTGATTCAGGCTGTTGGAACTAACGGTCTTGTGAACCGCGATGCTCAGGGCTCTGCTCTGCAAGGCGGTAACGGCATCATCGAAATTGCCGGAATCAAGATCTACAAGTCTATGAACATTCCGTTCTTCTCTCAGTACGGTACTAAGTTTGGTACTGGTTCTGCCACGAACCCCGGTGTGACCGATCCTGGTAACACTGGTTCCTTCGTGTCTGAAGCTGTTGAAGATGCTGCTAACGATGTTACCGGTATCAACAATGAGTACGGTGAAGAAACCGAATTCGCTAACAGCTGTGGCCTCATCTTCCAACGTGAAGCTGCTGGCTGTGTGGAAGCTATCGCTCCTCAGGTGCAAGTCACCAGTGGCGACGTGTCCACCATCTACCAGGGTGACGTGATCCTGGGTCGTCTCGCCATGGGCGCTGACTACCTGAATCCCGCCGCTGCTGTGGAACTGTTTGCTGGCACCGCTACCAAGCCTGCTGCATTCTGATTCTTTCTTATATGGGAGCCTCTTCGGGGGCTCCTTTTTTTTAATTCCTTATTGAGAATAATACTCATTTGCAATTATGCCTTACCTATCTACTGGCTCCACTGAACTTAAAGCCGTTAATCAGATCCTGGCGTCAGTTGGTCAGGCTCCTGTAACCACGTTGACAACTGAAGAAACCTTTGTTGTTAGTGAGGTCAGCCGATTTACTGGCTCTATTTCTGGCACCACTTTGACTACTGAAACTGCTAACATCCCTGTCGGTACTTATATCGGAGGAACTGGTGTTACAGCTGGTACGTCTATTGCTGTTGCTGGTGTAGAACAATCGACTTCTCCTGTTACGTACAACTACACTGTAAACATTTCACAGACTGTATCGTCACGTACACTAACTCGTAGTGAGGTTACTAATAGAGTTGAAACTCAAACCAACCCGGACGTTGCGATTGCACTCAACACCCTGAGAGAAGTGTCACGTGAGGTACAGAGCGAAGGCTGGTCTTTTAATACTGAATACGATTATAAAATTACACCCGACGCCAATAACGAGATTAAAATTGCAGACGATGTTCTTCAAATGGACCTTAACCAGGGCTACCCTGAGAACATTGAAAAAGAAGCCATCTTCCGTGGTGGTAAACTCTACGACAAAAAGAAGCACTCGTATGAGTGGACAGCTGAACATGTTTACGTAGATATTGTATGGCATTTTAGCTGGGAAAATATCCCTGCTCCCATCCAGGCACACATTGTAGCACGTGCTGCTGCTATTGTGTCTAGCCGTATTATTGGTGACGCTAATCAATATGCTGTACTGCAGCAGAAAGAACTGGTTACCCGCTCCCAGGCTATGGAGTATGAGTGTAATCAAGGTGATTATACGTTCTTTGGTTCACCTGATGGTGGTAATTTCTACCGACCCTACAAGCCGTTCCATACCTTGCAACGCTAATGCCAGCAATAACTCAAGACATTCCTAATTTTCTGGGTGGTGTATCACGCCAGAATGATGACAAAAAACTACCTAATCAGGTAACCGAGTGTGTTAACGGTTACCCTGATCCTACTTATGGTCTGCTTAAAAGACCTGGTATGGAGCATATTAATGTACTTAAAAAGGCAGACGGTACAGCATTTACTAAGACTGAACTAGCTGATGCTGCTTGGTTCTTTATTGACCGTGATGATGCAGGTTCATATGTTGGTGCTATTAAAGGTAGTAACCTGTATGTATGGACTAAAGAAGATGGTACATTCTGTACTGTAACTAACAACGGTTCGTCGTACTTGACTGGTACTAAACAATCTGATTACCACTTCCGTAGTGTTCAGGATGTTACTGTTATTACTAACAAAACAGTGACTACTGCTATGCAGGCAGATGGCACCTTTGTAGCTGGCTCTGTAGGTACCTTGAAACTGAACTCAGTTACTAATGGTCTTGATTATAAAGTAACGATTCAAGGCATTGACGCTACAGTAAATGCACAAAGTCATACAACATTTGATGACATGCTTGTGTATGACTCAGCTGATGTCAACACAAACCATCATCTAATTGATAAAATTAAAAGTGTCATTGAAGCTCAGCATACTGCTAGCAACACTGATTTTGATGGTGTATGGTCTCTAGAAGCTTATACAAACAGCCTAGTTATCAAACGTACCACAGGTACCAACGCTGTTGTTACAGACTACACAGCGCCCACTGGGACTCCTCTGGCGTTTACATTGGAAGCCAAGGGTGGTCTAGCTAACGAAGGTATTGTTTCCTTCCAAGATGAAGTGGCTAGTTCTGCAGACGTTCCGGCTGAATCCTTTAACGGAGATCATGTCAAGGTTCGTAATACTAACTCAGCAGATGATGATTATTATCTTGAGTTTGAAGCTTTTAATGGTACCCGTGGTAAAGGTTTTTGGAAAGAGACACGTGCTAGGGATACATCCCCTGGTCTAGATGCTGCTACCATGCCCCACCAGCTGGAAAATACCGGAGCTACTACATTTACGTTTGGTCCTGTATCTTGGGTAGATAAGCTAGTTGGTGATGATAACAGCAACGCTGATCCCTCTTTTATTGATAAAAAGATTACATCAACTTTCTTTTATAACAGCCGGTTCGGTGTGTTGTCAGAAGACAATGTATTCTTTGGCGTAGCTAATGATTCATTTAACTTCTTTGTTAAGTCAGCTCTTACACAAGTTGACTCTGACCCTATTGATCTGAACGTAGCTAGTGTCCGTCCTGTTGTTCTAAGTGGTGTTCTACCGTCTCCACAGGGTTTGCTGCTGTTTAGTGCTAGACAACAATTTCAAGTATATGCAGCAAGTGCTACTACATTGACACCTAAGACGGCAGTGATTAGATCGATCTCTAACTATGAGATGTCTTCTACTATTGCTCCTGTTGATGTAGGCACTACTGCAGCGTTTGTTAACACTGTGCCTGGTTACTCTAAGTTGTTTACGCTGCAACTTCGAGAGATTGAGCAGAGCCCCCTGGTGGTTGATATTAGTAAGGTTGTGCTAGAGTGGATTCCTGATACTGTTGATGATCTCACAGTAAGTCCACAAAACTCTGTAATTATGCTGACAGACCGTGATAGCTCCTATATGTATCTTTATAGGTTCTATAACAACGGTGAGAAGGATCTATTCCAAGCATGGGTTAAGTGGCAACTAGCAGGTACAATTCAAGCTACAGATATTATCGATGATGATGTGCTTATAGTTTCTCAGCATGAGAATGAGTATACTATTGGTAAGATTACACTCGATGATATTCCTACTGGTGATGTTGTAGCCACTACTAGCGGTATGACTGGCACACCTTGTCTTGACATGGCAACACGTCCTGTCAAGCCACATGCTTCTGTCGATGCTGTGGTCTATGACGAGACAAATGACATCACTAAAATCTACGTACCGTACACACCTATTGATGATAAAGAAGCTGTCATGTTTTTGGCACTGCCAGAAGCAGATAAGGACACAGCGTCTGCTATTGACTCAGATATTGGTTACTACGCTTCTGCTATTGAACGTGTAGAAACTGGTACAAGTTATAGGTATTTTGAAGTAAAAGGTAAGTTCACTGATTACAGTGATGGTATTATTGTGGGTTATGGTTATGATTTTGAAACAACCTTACCTAAGCTATACTACCGACCTGAAGTTACTGAAACCGATTATACTGCTACATTGACTATTTCTAGAGTTAAATTTTCTGTCGGTAGAACGGGTGCTATTCGGTTTAAGATAAAAGCTGACGGTTCTAATGAATGGAAAAACATAGAACATACTACAGATGGTGACCGCTACTCTGCTGACACCAACCCTGTAAAAGCTGAACGTCAATTTACTGTACCTATCCATCAACGTAATACTAATTTTGAACTTAAAGTGACAAGTAATTTTCCATACCCTGTATCGTTGGTGTCAATGATGTGGGAAGGTAACTATTCCCCACGATTCTATAGGAGGGCTTAATCATGCCATTTGGTATAATTGCCGGAGCCGTTGCAGCTGTTGGTGCCGTGGCTGGCGGCATTTCAAAATCTAGACAAGCCGCAAAAAATAACAAAATAGCTAGGAACAACGAAAAGGCTCAGGAAAAGTATAATAAACAAATAGCCGAAGAGCAAAACAAATATAACAAAAAAGTATATAAAGCTGACAAAGCTAATTATCTCGCGATGCGGGATTATAGCCATGAGACCAATATGAAAAATTGGGAACGTGGTAAAGAGATTCAAGATTTTGAATACGCTAGTCGGCTTCAGCAATACTATAAAAGTCAGGCTGTTGGTCAACAACAACTACGTTTAAACGAACAAGCTCGTAATCTTGGTATTGATGCTGAAAAAGCAGCTATTGAAGAAGCTTTTATTCAGCAACAATTTCAGCACCAGGAGTCGATGTCAGCTCTCCGGCAAACTTATGCTGAACAAGCTATCAACAGAAAAGAACAGCAAGTTCAGTTGATGGGCATTCAAAGTCAGAAAAGTCTTGCATCACTAGGTGTACAAAATACTATCAACCAATTGGCGACTCAAAGTGCATTGCAAAAAGAAACTGCAATGGTTGAAAACTTAGTTGCTCAAGGTTCTATGCAAGCTTCTATGCAAGCTGGTAAATCTAAAACCAAAGCACAGCAAGCTAATATGGCAACACTACATAGAAGTTTGATGTCACTTGAATCTGAACTGTCTGGTAAGTATAAACAGGCAGCTATTCAGATGGCACAAGTTAACGCTGATGCTAGCCTTGCTGAAATGGGTGTTGGTCTTAACCTGCAACGCATTGAAAATGCTATCTCTAATGCTGAAAATACTGCAGCAGCTAATATCGAAGTGATGACTGCTAACATGCAGAGCACTATTAGAGAAGCAGAGCGTAACATTCAGCAGATTGAGTTGGAACGTAGTATTGCTGATGTTAATACTAGAGCAAGTATGATGATTAAACCTTCACAACTGCCTTATGCTCCAGAACCTCAAATCACTCCTAAGCGGAAGTTTGTTAAACCTATGAAGGTAATCCCTGGAGAGGTTGCAAAAGGTCCACGTCAAAACACTGTCGCACCTATTATTGATGGTGTAACCAGTGCTGCAGGTACAGTGGCAAGTATGGTTCCCAGCGGCGGCGGAGGTGGCGGTAATATCACTAGCTATGATCAAGTCCCAGCTGGAGGGTTGAGAGGATCTGCTGCTGGTGGAGGTCCTAACTCTTACCTTGGAACAGGCGGTAAATATGGATCATTTACACCACCTACAAATTTACCAGGAAACATTAAGTAACTTATGGCACGTATCCAGTATAGACCTTCTGCACGAAGCAGAGGATTTAGTCCACAACAATTAAGTACAGCAGGTATTGACCGGATGCGTGAAGAAAGCAACCGGATCATTTCCAACATGGAGGATCGGCGTCGTGCTGAAAAAGATCAGCGCGACCAAAATCTCCAAGCAATGCGAGAAAACGCTGCTTACACTGAAAGGCGAGAAAGAGAGAACCAAGACATTTTAATGGGTAATCTCAAAAGAGAAGCTGATAGTAAGCTGCGAGCTGGTCAAATTGCACAGCAGCAAGCCCAAATTGACGCTGAAGCTTTTGATAGTGTTCTCAACAGTTTAGTCGGTTTAAGTGGTACCATTGCTAAGGTTGCACAGGAACGTACTGCTCAGATGATTAAAGACCAAACCACCATTGGTCTTACCACTGATATACAGAACATTGACCCTGAAGATGTAGAAAACTACATCCGTGGAACCCAAGCTATGGCTTCGGGTGCTATACAGTATGATACTGAAGTTAGCATTAATGGTGTCTTAAATAATGAAGACCCAGCTGATACAGCTAAAGGTTACGTAGCTAACCACGGTTTTAAGGGTTATGCAGCTAAAGCTAATGATAACAAGGTTGCTGTTCAAACCTACAACATCACGCTAAATAAACGTCGTCAGGATCCTGAAACAGTTTATACTGCTTCTAATGGACGAACTTTCACCGGACTAGAGGCTAATGGTGATAGTTATTTGATGGCAGAACTGCAGGCAATTACTCGTAAAGATGTCTCTTCTTATATGGGATTTACGGATCCCCTGTATTTGTCTGAAGCTATTAAGCAGATTGATGAAAGCGATGCAGTTATCAGAGGTCAAGCTAGTAAAGAAAGTCTAAAACGTTCTCAAGAGGTTATCCGACAGCAGGCTTTAGACATCTCGTCTATGGGTACTGTTGAAGCAGTTACACTTGCTTATGCTCGTATTAAAGCGTCAGAAGGTGCTGCTGCTGCACATGACTGGTACCAAGAAAATGTAATTGCCAATCCTAACATTCCTGAAGACGTTGCAGCTGCCCCTGTACTTACAAAAAGCGGTAAGCCATACAGCGAGGAGTGGAGAGATTCACGTTGGAATCCTGGCATGAAGTTACGTCGGGAGCGGGAGCTTGAAAACGATAACTTTGAAAAGAAGCTTAAAAAGAATGAGTTTGCTCAGCTTATCTCTGGTAATGCAGATTCTATAAACCAAGAGTTTGAAGACAACCCTCACGGTACTTTTGCTTACTTCCAAAAATACGCTGCTGACAATCAGATTCCAATGCCTGATATTGTCAATCAGATGTATAAATCAGCACAACTTCAAAATAAAGAAGCTAATAAAGCAACTTTGCAAAGCCTTACAGCTACCGGACAGCTTGATGAATCATTTATCAATAGCTTAACAGATACTAAATTAATTGCTGAAGCTAAGGAAACTTTTAACGCTCAACAGGTTGCTAAGTTTGGAGAAGGTTATCCAGCACTGTTGGCTGGTTTTACAAAGAAATCTCAAAATCTGGCTAAATTTGATTCACAAGTTCCTGGAGCTACAGATTTCACATCTGAACGTTTAGAAACCATAATGAAACGTTGGGCTGCTGGAGATCTTAAAATCACTCAAAATGCAGATACAACAGAAGCTAATCTCAGAAAACTACTTGAAACCGCTCATCTTGGTGAGCACCCTAACGTCAATCCTTTTTCCTATACCATTGTTGATGGCGTCCGGCAATTTAGAGCCTTTGAACAAGACAGAAAGGAAACAACAGAGCAGTCGGAGCTTATTGCCAAAAAAGCTAAAGGGAGAACGTTAGGCGAACTGGTTTCTATTCCTAATCTCTTGTTCCAAGATGATGAAGCAAGAGAGATTGTCTCACGTTCTCAATCTGGATTACCTTTTACATACCCCAGAGGTGTGCGTCAGGTACATGATATGTATTCACAAAAAGGCATGGATATACCTATCAGTGCTGTAATGAATGAAGCAATTATCGCTAGCAATAAAGTTACTGGTAAGAACATTCCTTTGTTAGATCCTGAAGACAGTCGTGTTGCAATGTACGATGGTCTATCTCCTGCCTTTAGGAAGCTCTTTGATTCGGGTATTGAAAATGGTGTTAGCCAACAGGTTAACCGTGCGTTAGCTCCTCAACATGGTCGTTTCCCTGTACGTGCTTCTATGAGTGGCAATAACTTTACTAGCCAACGTGATGCACTACAAACCGCTGCTGCTGAACTCGGTGTTGATCCTATCGACCTAGCTACTATCATTGGTTTTGAGACTGCCGGTTCATACGACCCAAATCGGGTTGGCGGAGAAGGCGGTAACTACCAAGGTCTTATTCAATTTGGTGGGCCTGAACGTAAAGCCTACGGTGTAGTGCCTGGTATGTCGTTTGAAGAGCAACTGCTCGGACCTGTAGTCAAATACTTTAAAGATAGATTTGCTAGAGCAGGTATGAGCACAAAAGGTGCTACCTTAGAAGATTTGTACACTACAGTATTAGCAGGTAATCCTAGAGCAAACCGGGATGCTGCTGACGCTTTCGGTACTACCGCACGTAGTGGTGCTAAGAGAATGTACGAGGAACATAGACCAGTAGCAATTAAACGATTTGGTTTTTAATTAATTAACAATGAACGATCCCTCAGAATACTCTAACACAGGTGAGGGTTTGGTGCTGGATGAGCAAGAACGTCAAGTAACCCTCTCTGAGGATATGCTTAATCGCATTGAATCTAGAGAGGCTATTTCTCAAGAGAAAGATGAGACGTTACAGCTGCAAACTGCACCACCTGCTACGGCAGGGCAAACCGCACCAGTAGAGTCAACCCCTCCGCCTTCTACGGAAGGCAGTCAAAGTCCATACAGAGATGCAGAAGGTAACATCGATCTAGAGCAGATTAGAAAAGAAGGTGCTGAACTTGATATGGCAGCCGTCACTGGTGTCATTGATACAGCAACTGATTTTGTTAATGCTGTTCTGCCTGATTTTATCCCAGACATCCCTAAGGCTACTAAATACGAAAACAAAGTAGCTCAGACTGTACGAGCAGTATCGTCTATTGCTATTCCTACCTTGGGCCTACAAGGTCTTGGTATGCGTGGAGCTGTTACGTTGCAGTCCAAGGCTGTTGGTAAGTTTGGAGCCAACGCTGCAATTAACCGTCTTGGTAACACAGCTTTTATGAAGTTTGTTGGTTCCCGTGGTATTGAAGCTGGTGCTTCTGTTGCTGTGGGTGCTGTTGCTTCTGAGTATGAAGAAGATAACCTGACTGGGATGCTTAAACAAAACTGGCCTGAGACTTGGGATTTTATTCCTGATAGTTGGGCTACTCTTGCCGGTGAAGCCCCAGATAAAAAACGGTTAAAAAACATTAACGAAGATCTAGCAATGGGTTTCTTGATTCCTTTTGCTAATTTTGCTGGTAAATTTGTTTCTGCTGTAAGTGAAGTAAAGGACGTATTTAAGAACGCACCTAAGATTGTTGGTGAAAGCGATCAGGCTGTAAAGTACCTTGCTGCTAACAAACCGAAGCCTACCAGTGATGTACCTGAAGAGGCACTGCTTGAGTATCAAGCTAAGCAAGATGAAGCACTTGATGAGTTGGGTTACTACAACGCAAGTAAAACTACTGATCCTAACATCCCCCTTAAAGGTGTGCATGACATGTACGAATTCCGTGAAACCGGTCTTCGTACTGTAGATGACTTTGGTATTGTTGGTGCTAGTATTGATGCTGCACGTATCCAAGGTAACAAAGGTACTGTCCATGGTCGTCTTGGTAACTTTATCAGTGGTCCTGCTCTTAAGTATGGTGCTGAAACACCTGGTGGTGTTGAAGAGATTACTATTGGTCTAACTAAGCAACTCAAAGAAGCTGACCGTGTTGGCATGGTTGCTGATGATTTTGTTGTGTCTGCTGATGAGGTAGTTGAAGCTGGTGACAAACTTGTCCTAGAACTGTTTGATCCTACTGCTAGCATTGACGACATTCGTCGTATGCTTGACCCTCAGATCGTTAAGAATGAAGCTGGTGTTGAAGTACTAGCACAGGATGGTTATACTGATGCACTTAGCTCTATCAATACTTTGGTAAAAGAGTTCCAAGGTATGGATATAGCACGTGCTCAGGCATATACTGCAACGTCTATGGCTGGTCAGGTTGCTGACCTTGCTGAAGGTATTCGGATTAACCGTGGTTCTGTTGCTATTGAAAACGCACAGGAGCAGATCCTAGATAAAATTAACTTCCTGCAGCAACTGGTTGGTTCAACTCGTTATTTTACTCAGCAAAAGAAAGGTATTGCAGCTCTTGGTGAAAAAGCTAAGAACCTGTTCAAAACACCTCAACAGATTGCTGATGAGATTAAAGAAGGCTACCCTACTGCTCTTCGGCAGATCCAGACTGATAGTGAGAAGTTTACTGAGAACTGGATGTGGTTGCAACAAAACCGTCCTGACATCTTGGATTCTTTCCTTGAACTGTATGAACTAAGCGATGGTAGGATTAACACCATTGCAAAGATGAACGAGGACATTCTTAACAGCTTTGTTAACTTCCGTCCTATCTTTGATCCTAACCCAGAACAGCCTAACATTATTGCACAGGCTGTACGTTCTAATTACTTTAACAGCTTGCTGTCTGCTGTAGGTACTGCAGCAAAAGCTTTATACGGCAACCTTAGTGGTCTTGTAGGTGAGCCTATTTCTTATTTTGGTGGTTCTGTACTTCGCCAAGACATGAAAGCTTTGCAGCGTGGTTGGATGGCTTACAGTGCTATCTTCGATACACAAAAGAAAGCATTGCCTTATGCCGGTCAGATGTTTATGAAAGCATCTCAAAACCCTAATTCTGTTAAAGGACAATCTCGTCTTGACCTTGTTCTTAAGCAGGAAGAAAAGCTAGAGCAATACCGTTATATTGCTGAGCAAGAGGCTGCACGTGGTAACAACGGATTTAAGTTCCTTGTTAAACAATACGAGGAGATGCAAGCTATGGCTGCTGATCCTGTGTTCCGTCTTGTGCCTAACTTGTTTACTGGGTTTGACGCTTGGACTGGTGCTACCTTGGCTAATGCTCAGGCACGTTTCCGTGCTATGGACGAGTTAGAACGTCTTGGTGAAGCGGTTACACCCGCTAGAATTAAAGAACTTGCTGATGTTGAATACAACAGCATGTTCGGTGCAGACGGTCTTATTAAAGATAAAGCTGTTAAATACAGTACAGCTGACATTGCACTTAACCTTGACACTGGATTGAGCAAAGATGTAGGGAATCTGCTGCAAACCTTGCCTGTATTGGTTCCGTTCCTTACGTTCCCAACAACAATGATGAACGTGGTACGGGTTGCAGATGACTATGTACCCCTGCCATTGCGGTCTTTCCAAAGAGATGTTAATGAACTATCATTTACTTCTGTCAAAACCTTTATGGAAAACCCTGAGTTAATGGAAAACATTCTTAGGACTCGTGGTCATAAAGTAGAGTTGATGGATGAAACTGCTAAACTTAACACCTTGATTGATCTGAAAAATCGTACACTTGGACGTAAAGCTATCGGTACATTTATAACTTCTATTGTTGTTGGTAATGTACTTAAAGATAAGCTGTTTGGTGACGGTCTCTTTAGTACAACAGGTGATGGTAGTATAGACCGACAACTTAATACTGCACGGATGAAGAACAGCAATTTTAAACCACGTTCGTTTGTTGCTGAAGACGGTACTAGGTTTGAGTACAATGAGTTGCTTGGTCCTGGTCTGAGCAATTGGGTTGCTGCTGTAGCTAACGTAGCAGACAACTTTGACATGCTTGGTGAGGCTGCGACTGAAAACAGTTTCCAAAAACTTAGCTTTATTTTGGCTGCTGCATTGACAGATCCTGCTGGTATCTCTGCTCTACGTCCATTGGTCGAAACCATGAGTGGTAACCAGTTTGCTGCTAATCGTTTTGTTGCCGGGCAAGTCAATTCTCTTGGTCCTTTGGGCGGTATGCGGAATGAATTTGGTAAGATTCTTGATGGTGGTTTGAAAGACCTAAACAACAACATTGTTGAAACACTTCTAGATCGCAACAGAATTGTTGGTCTTATCGATAATTCAAACAGACTTCCTACTGTTATAAGTCCTATCAGCGGTGAAGCACCAAATAAATATAGTATGCTGCAACGTGTCTGGAACTCATGGTCTCCTTTGAAAATCCATCCAGCTATGACAAAGGAAGAAAAGTTCTTATATGACATTGAATATGATGTATCTTCTGCATTTAAGAAGCGTAGCGGTGTAGACCTGATGGCTGATGAGCGTAATGCACTGAATGCTGAAATGGGTCGGCAAGGTTATTTTAAAAATGAAATCGTTCGGATTTCTAAAATGGCTGAGTCCCGCAACACTATTAAAAAGCTGAAAGAGATGCGTCGTCCTCCGAACCTTATTACTTCGGAACGGTCACCTATTGGTAGTTTTGATCAAATCCATATGATGCTTCGTACTGCTCAAAAAGAAGCAGAAGAACGTGCATTTGGAGCACTTGATCCTGAAACACGTAATGCTATTGAACAGCGTATCAGGATTAAGAAGATGAACGAACAACGTGCCCAGCAAGGTTTAAATCCTATCCCAACTAATCGTTATTAAAAGACATGGCGTGCTCTGACGTACAAACAATTCAAGCTGGAAACGGGTCAAAGACACAATTCTCCTTTGATTTCCCGTACATTTTTAAATCTGAAATCCACGTTTATTTTTGGAACGCGGCTACAAAAGAATACGACGAAAAACTTACGACAGATGCCACCTACCCCTGGCGTATTACTGACGCTAACCCTACTATTGTAGAGTTCACCAGTACTGCGCCACCGTCTCCTACGACACCATCTGATCCAGGTGAGCCTACTGTTGACAACGTTAAGATCCGCCGGATCACTAAAGTTGACGACATCCGTGCTCTGTTTAACCCTGGATCAGCTATTCGGTCTGATGACCTGAATAAGAACTTTGAACAGTTGCGGTATGCTATCCAAGAATCTAGTTGTCAGGATGTACCTGATGAGATCTATACATTCTTGGAAAATTATTACTGGAACAAGTATGATGATGCAATCTATGCAGCTGATACTTGGCCTACGGATGCATCTACTAAAGATCAAAAAATTGCTAGTATTCGTGCACAAGAGCAGAAGTTTGATACTGATTATGCAACTATTGTTCAAACATCAACACCGTCTGGCACCTACCCAATTGGTAAAACCTGGTTGCAAAACGATGATGATAAAACATTGTCGATTTGGAATGGAAGTAATTGGCTAGGTGTTGCCTCTGGTGGTACATTTACTAACCAACCTAAGGTTGTCTATGTAGACGCAACTGCTGGTGATGACAACGCTGATGGTCACCGTATCAGCACCCCTAAGGCAACTATCAAAGCAGCAATTAATCAGATTAATGCTGATTCTACTTATGGTGATGGTAGTATTGTTGTAGTTGCACCTGGTACTTATCAAGAAGCAGCTCCTATCCAAATCCAAAAGAAAAACGTTTCTATTATTGGTGCTGCACTTCGTAGTTGTATTGTACACCCAACGGTTGCAACACAAGGTGATCATGCTGATGGTAACCACGCATTGTTTGAATTGAACAGTGGTTCATATATTAAAAACCTGACGTTGACTGGCATGAAGGCTGGTACAGGTACTGGCAACAGTGTTGATTCTGCTCTGCCTGTACGTCAAGGTTGGAACTTTGCGTTCTACAGTGGTGCAACAATTACTAAGTCTCCGTACATCCAGAACTGCACTAACTTCTCAGACTCTGAGATTGACAACAGTAACATTAATGTAAACAACCCTGCTGGTGGTGCTGCTGGTGATACTGACTCTGCACCTACTGGTGGTGGTCTGCTGATTGACGGTTCTGTGCCTGCAACGGCTAGCCCATTGCGTTCTATTGTTTGCGACAGTTATACCCATGTTGGTCTAAATGGTCCGGGTCTTCTTGTTACTAACAACGGTTATACACAATGTACTTCTAGCTATGCATTCTTTAACAAGTACCACATCAAAGCATTGAATGGTGGGCAGGCTAACCTTGCTGCTTCTACCACTGACTTTGGTGATGAAGCATTGGTTGCTGATGGTAAATCTACTACTGCTATCTTTACATCTAATGTAGATGGTGTAGCAAGTAGTGGTGCTACAACCTTTAACATTAACGAACCTACTGCTGGTAGTGGTTGGTTTGGTGATGCACAAAGACCTGGTAGTAACATGTTGGTAACTGTTAATAGCGTTACCTATCCTGTGTTGTCTGCTACTGCTAGAACTGATAGCGAAGGTGGTGCTGGTTGGACTGTTACAATCAGCCGTCCTAACCCCAGCAAGCGTAGCGAAAACCTTGGTCTTAATGGTGCAGTCAGTGATGACGCTGCTGTGTCGTTCTTCCTACGTTCTATGATCGCTTCTAGCGGTCACACGATGGAATACGTTGGTAGTGGTACTAACTACTCTGCATTGCCTGAGAATGGTGGTGTACCTAACGATGCTAAGCAAATTGTCGAAAGTAACGATGGTAAAGTCTGGACTGCTATCACTGATCACAACGGTAAGTTCCAAATTGGTGACTTCTTTACTGTTGATCAACGTACTGGTTTTATTGAGTTCAGTGCAGGTTCCTACGCCTTTGACGTTGTAACTGACACAACACCTGAACTTGGCGGTCAACTGGATGCCCTGACTAATAAGATTGTCAATCTTGGCACACCAACTGCCGCTGCAGATGCGGCTACTAAAGGTTATGTAGATGGACTTAGCTTTGCTAATTATTCCGACGCTACTGCTAACTTTACAGGTACACTCCAAAATGGTGGATCTAATGTTGTTGTAGATAGTGATATTGGATCTACAGTTCAGGCATACGATGCTGGACTTGAATACCTAAACGGTCTAAACTTCACTGACGAAGCTTCCTTCAAAACTGGTGTTAACCTTGAAATTGGTGTTGATGTACAAGCATATGACGCTGACACTGCAAAGACCGACACTGCTCAAACCTTTACTGCAGCACAACGCGGTGAGATTACTACACTGACCAGTGCTACTACTATTACACCTGATTTTGCAGATAGCAATAATTTTACTTGTACATTGGGTCATAACGCTACCATTGCTAACCCGACTAACCTAACCGCTGGTCAGTCTGGTTCTATCTTCCTTGTGCAAGATGGTACCGGATCACGTACCGCTGCTTGGGGTTCTTATTGGGACTTTGCTGGCGGAACCGCACCGACGCTCACGACCGATGCCTCAGCCATTGATCGCGTAGATTATGTCGTTCGCACTACTGGTTCTATTCATGCTGTTGCCACTCTCAACTATAGTTAATTATGCCAGTATTTAATAACATTTTAGCAGGTGCCGCCGGTCAAACTGGCGGCGCTGTTGTTGGACCGATTAAATCCGTTCGGTTTAACCCAGGAGATGACGCCCATCTTGACAGAACACCATCATCCGCCGGAAATCAAAGAACATTTACGATTGCTTTCTGGGCTAAATTGTGCGACATAAGTAGTAACACAAACTATTTTTATACTGCTGGGTCAGGCTCTCCTGGCGGACTAAACAGCCTTGAGATTGGCATTGATTTGTATAATCGGCTTTTTATCTCAGAGTACGGCGCAACGCTTAGCGATTATTTTATAGAAACAACATCTGCTTATCATCGCGATCCATCAGCTTGGTATCACTTTATTATTGCGGTTGATACGACACAATCCACAGCTACAAATCGCGTCAAATTCTATGTAAACGGAGTTGAGCAAGACAAAGAATCAACAAGCTATCCGTTTACACAAAATAGAGATACGGCCATCAATGGAACGTCTAAGCAGACGATTGGCTCTGACGGAGCTAGTGACTTAAGCGGTTATTTAGCTGATTTTTTTCTAATTGATGGCTCACAAAAAGACCCCACAGATTTTGGAGCGTTTGACGATAACGGCGTATGGCAAGCTGCAGAATATAGCGGAACATTTGGAACGAATGGATTCCATCTTTTTGACTTCGCCAATGAAAGCGGAATCGGCGATGATTCCAGCGGAAATGACAATGACTTTACGGTAAATAACCTCCAAGCTCCTTTCGATGGAGCATTACTTTCAAGTTCCACTGGAGCCCTGCCTATCCACAATACTACTGGTGATTATGGCGGAACCATCGGTTCTGGATTAAGAACAGATTCAAATGCTAGTTACCTTGAGTTAGCAGTACCTTTTACTACAGCTGGTTCAAATTCACTTACGGATGATGAATCACCGTCTGGTAGAACCTCTTCAGCTAAGACGCTTACTGCTTCCGGTACTATTACTAGCGATTCGAATGACTATCAGTTTTACGGTTCTTCTGCATCATTCGGTTCCTCTGCTTATTACAGTACATCTGATTCTGCTTTTAATTTTGGAACTGCTGATTTTACTATTGAATTTTTTGTTAAGCAACCTAGTAGTGATGACGGTACTTTAATTTCTACGTCTACAAGCTCTGCCGCCACTACAACGCTTAATAGTAGATATTATGGTAGTAATGGAACTATAGATGTCTACACAAGCGGCAGCTATGAATACATTTCTATAACTGGTAATCCAGTCGGTCAATGGGTTCATGTTGCCCTTTGTCGAAGTGGTGGCGACACAATGAAAGTGTTTGTTAATGGCACGCTTAAAGCCACAAATACTAACTGGAGCATGAATTTAGCAAATAGCGGTAATTTTTATATAAACACTGGAAGAGACGGACAGTCCTCTCGTCATTGGCAAGATCTTCGTGTCTACAAAGGTCTTGCTAAATATTCCAGTAGTTTTACCGCACCATTGGCACCATATTCAGACCCTGATGACGACCTTCTACGCGACTCCCCCACTAACGGCAATTCGTCAGATGACACTGGTGCGGGCGGAGAAGTCAGTGGTAACTATTGCACCTGGTCTCCTCTGGCTGGAACTAATGTGACTCTTTCAAACGGCAATCTTGATTGCTCACTTTCTACAGGTACTACAAGCAAGGCAAGAGCCACGATTGCTGTCACCTCTGGAAAGTATTACTGGGAGATTACTTTCAAAAGCGGCCAATACGGAATGATTGGCATTTCAGATGCATCATTAGCAGGCAGTCAAATATCTTATGCAGCAGGAGTACTTAACTACTACGTGCAGACCGGAACTCTTTACGGAGACGTAGGTGGTTCTTTTAGTGATACTTCGTATGGATCGGCTCTGTCTGCAAACGACGTATTAGGCGTTGCACTTGATATGGACAATGGAAATGTCCGGTTCATTAAAAATGGTTCAGATACTTTTGGGAATGCAAATACAAGTACCCTAGTCGGTAAAACCATCATGCCTCACTTAGGCGAAGCTGGTGGAGCTACGTTCGTCACTGAAGCAAACTTCGGCCAACGCCCCTTTGCGTATAGCGCCCCAAGTGGTTACAAAGCACTTTGCACGGCTAACCTGACGGCAAGTGATGTGCCCGATGGTTCGGATTATTTTGAAGCTAAACTTTTTACAGGAACAGGTGCCGCTCAAACCATAACTGGGCTTGAGTTTCAACCTGATTTTACTTGGATCAAAGTAAGAGATAACGCACGATCTCATTTTCTGTTTGACGCAGTTCGTGGAGCGACTGAATACCTGCTTGCTGACACAACAGGAGCCGAAGTTGACGACAACACCACGCTGACTGCATTTACGTCTGATGGTTTTAGTGTTGGCACCTCTGCTGACGTAAACCGAAGCACTTCGTCAATTATTTCTTATAGCTGGAACGGCGGAGGATCAACCGCTAGCAACACTGACGGCAGCATCACTTCTAGTGTCAGAGCAAATCAATCTGCTGGGTTCTCGATTGTTAGTTTTACTGCTGGTTCCACTAGTAGCTACACAGTTGGACATGGCTTGAACGCTAAGCCTCACTTCTTGATCTTTAAAGACCGTAACACTAGTGGGCAACCTTGGGTTATTTATCACGATTCATTGGGGTCATCTAAATACTTGCTATTTAGCACTGCAACAGAAGCGTCGGCTTCATGGGGCGGCGACCCAACATCTTCGGTTTTTTATGCCGGAACAACATTTTTCGTGGATGGCGCTGATATAATTGGCTACTGCTTTGCACCTGTCGCAGGCTATAGCAAATTCGGAAAATACCTCGGCAACGGAAATGCTGATGGTCCTTTTGTTTATACCGGATTTAGGCCAGCATTTGTGATAATTAAAGGGATTGATGGTGGCGATCATTGGTACGTTTACGACACAAAACGCCTTGGATATAACCCAGCCAATGACCAACTTACCGCCAATATAAGTGACGCTGAATATGCTGCGTCCTCTTATACCAGCCTTGACTTTGTATCCAATGGGTTTAAAATAAGAGGAACCATTGCTGGTAGAAACACTAACAACGTTAATTATTTATATGCCGTTTTTGCTGAAAACCCCTTCCAAGCCAATGGTGGACTTGCACGCTAATTAACTATTTATTATGTTTCAACTTGATGGACAAACCCTGCAATACGACAGGGCATTTACTCACGAAGGTATTTCTTACCCCTCTAATTGGCTGCGCTTGACCACTTTGGAAGAGAAGCAAGCCATTGGAATTGTAGAAGTAGCTAACAATACCCAATCTTGGGATCAACGTTTTTATTGGGGTGTTGACAATCCTAAGGATCTTGATGGTCTTAAGACTCAATGGAAACAAACGCAAAACGACATTGCAAGTTCACTACTTGCTCCGTCTGATTGGCGTGTAGTTAAAGCTGCAGAAGTCACTGACTACACCGTAGAGGCTGAGTGGACTACGTACCGCGCTGCTGTACGGACAGCTTGCAACACACGTCAAACTGAAATTAACAACTGTGCTGATGTACCTGCTCTCAAAGAGTTGCTGTACGGCAGTGCACAAGTACAACAAACTGATGATGATGACAACCCTGTCGTTGATGACGATGGTAACCCTGTCATGATCGCTAACCCTAATCTTGCCACTGAGTGGCCTACATCACCATGATTACTCTTATCCGTCCAATCCTTTTTTCGTTTATCAACTCTGAAAAGGTCAAGCGTCTTGTCGTTGATCTTCTCAAGAAACTTGCAGAACAAACAGACAACACTGTTGATGATGAGGCAGTAAAGTTTATCGAACGCGGTTTGTTCGGTGGACCCCTGGACTAATCCCCCATCATTTCCCTCTCTAACGCTTCCAGAAGCGCCTGTAATGCCTGAAGCGGTGTTAGAGGTACCAAGGGTTCAACTACCTAGTTACAAGCCCCTTGTAGTCCCTCCTAACACCCTCAGGCCACCACCAGGTATTAAGGGGATTAACATGGAAGAGGAGCCTTCTGAAGAAACAGCAGAAAGTAAAACTACAAAATCCACCAAACCTGCCTTACCTAAAGAGGCACAGATAGTAGAGATTCCGTTTACGGATATTGAGGTACCTATGCCTACAACTACTATTATGACAACTGCAGCTACAACAGCGTTTATTTCTGTTGCCGCCACCCTGACTGCTACGTCTTTGTTCAAATATATTGTAATGATACTCAAACCAGTATTCAAACAAACATGGAACAAGATCACGAAGAAAAAAAAGCAGGATTCATCAAGTTCATTGTCCTCGTCTGGTCAGCAGGACTCCTGACTGCCAGTTATGCCGGATGGATGCCTAAGATGGATCCCACTTATGTAGCCAGTATTCTCAGTGGTACCCTTGCAACATTCTCTATTACACGCGAAAAGAAACAATGAAAAAGCTTCTATTGCTTCTCCTTTTAGCCTCACCTGCTGCAGCTCAGCAAGTTACTCCTAATTTTACCCAGGGTAGTATGCAATCCACCACGACTACCACTGTGGACATTGATCGTACTATTACGACAAACATCTATGGTGGTGATTATAAGTCATGGTCTGGAACAAATGTAACCCCAAGTGGGGATATTTTGAGCGACTCAACAACCTACTCCGTACACACAGCTGGAGACCAGTTTCAACTGGAGACTGTGGATCGAGTGGCAGGGGTAGTCGAGAACATTGTAATCGAAGAAACTATCCAGCAAAGCTCTACCACTACCTCGCTGTCGGTCTTCTCTCAGTAAGCCCTGCTTACGCTAACGAGCAACCTAAAGTTCAAAATACATCTAATCCAGTGGCAGCTGCTACGGGTAATGTAACAAACCAAGCTGTACAATTCCAAAACAATGGAGCACCATCTCGGCAATACTTTGCATCTAGCAACAGTTGCAACGGCGCTACGATGCAATTTAGCCCGTTTTACATGGGCAACGACACCATTCCTTTTGAAAATACTGGTTACGTTAGGAGTAACAACTTTGGTGCACAGCTTAATTTTAGTGTACCTTTGGATGGTTCAATGATAGAGCTATGTAAAAGCATAGCTAAAAAACACGAAGAAAAAATGCGTCTTGATTACGAACTTGTAAGGGCACTTAAGTGTACCGAGATCATGAAAGCTGGGTTTATGTTTAGACCTGGTTCTCGTGTGGAAGTTCTGTGTCATGACGTTGTACCCATAGTGGCAGTAGAAAATGAGTGAAGCACTTGTCAGCATAGCTGTTGCAGTCGTCGCGGGTGGCGCTGCCCTAAATAATAGATTACACAATCGAATAAATAGCGTACACGATCGCATTAGCGCACTCGACCGTAGACTTGATGGCATTGAGCTGACTGTTGCTTCTGATTATGTCAAAAAAGCTGAGCTAGCTGAATTACTTAGCCGCATGGAAGACCATATGGTACGCATCGAAAACAAGCTAGACCAAATTGTAATGAAAAATGGTTAAGAAAAAGGCAACTGAAGACCAGTTTAACGAGCTGCATAACTTGGTTACTAAGGAGTTTCTTGCCCGTATTAAATCGGGTGAGGCTACTACTCAAGACCTAAAAGCAGCTTGTGACTGGCTTAAGACAAATGACATTAGTGGTGTCGCCTTGGAGGGTAATCCACTGTCTAAACTAGCAGCAGTTATGCCCCAGGTAGACCCAGAGCTTGTACAACGGAGGCTACATGGCTCGAACGTCTAAATATAGTGGCGCTAAGTACGCTAACGGTAACTACAAGTCGTACCAAAAAAAGTACGACGCATCTAAACTGCAGATTAAAAAACGGTCTGCACTAAACAAAGAAAACAGAAAACGGGGTACCTATGGCAATGGTGACGGTAAAGATGTCTCACACAAAAAGAATGGTAAAACATTCCTTGAAAAAGCATCCAAAAACCGAGCACGTAAAGGCCG
>BCSF01000165.1_pt1 | contig 30412 bp, 25 predicted proteins | sample 1016431 | NCBI WGS metagenome assembly BCSF01 (sample SAMD00045685;SAMD00045686;SAMD00045687;SAMD00045688;SAMD00045689;SAMD00045690;SAMD00045691;SAMD00045692;SAMD00045684;SAMD00045690;SAMD00045691;SAMD00045692;SAMD00045684;SAMD00045685;SAMD00045686;SAMD00045687;SAMD00045688;SAMD00045689, study... | reverse complement strand
CTTGTTAATTTGCTTCGTTTACAGCTTGTGGGTTTTGAAGATGACTGTGTGATTGAATTGGAAATCTTACCGTCGTAGTTCCAATTCCGGAACGAGTCTCCCTCGCACCCATAAAGGTACAATAGCTGTTTATATCCATGTGTGCTTTGCCGGAGTAGTTACTCGCAAGATTGTCAGTTCTAAAAATTATAAAATTATTGTAGGCAGTTGAGTGTCCGACAGAATCTATATAAGCGCCACCAGACGCACCTATATTCATTTGGTGTCCGTTTCCACCGTTTGCTATAAATGCGTTAGAACCGCCACCATCAACTGCTATAAACTTACCCCAGCCACTGCCAGAACTAGGACTCGAAGTACCAACTCCGACATTACCAGCGCTACTAATACGCATTTTCTCTGCAGCGCCGCTGCCTAAAGCGGCGGTTGCAAAAACCATAGAGCCGGTTCTTCCTGTGCCAGTTCCGTTTCCTACTTCATGTACGCCATAAATTGCTGAATCTATGCCACCACCGCCATTCGTAAAATAAATTGTCGAATAGGTATTGTCAGTTGTGCTTAGGTTTTGGATGCTTATCGCCGCTCCAGCGCCAGAACTTATAGCTGTCGTTGTTTCTGTAGTAGCAACTTCAAAACGACAATGTGTAACTAAAGATGAGTTTTTGCCCACTAACACGTTACCAGCACTATCGATACGCATACGCTCTGCGGAGTTTGTTTCAAACCTCATGTGGTTAGTATCGTGAGCGTACACAACCTTACCAACTGTATCGCTGGCGCTGTCTCCAAAGAGAACTTGGCAGTTATCGTCACCAGTAGAAACTAAAGAAAGTAAAGTAGCTCCTGATCCACTTAGAGTCAGAAGCCTAGAAGGACTCGGAGTACCAATACCTACGTTACCGTCTTCTTGAACCCTAAATAATTCAGTTCCTCCAGAAGTGCTTGTGCGGTCTTTGGCAATAACAAAATCTTCGCCTGTATTAGTATTATCGCTATCAATGTTTATAAACAATGAAGCAGGTACATTGATAATTCCGTTGTGAGTGCCGTTGTCATCTAACTCCAAAGTGCCGTTCAGAGCGGTTAATTTTGTAGCTGAAAAATTACCACCTACTGTCACATTCTGACTAGAATCAATCGTAATCGCAGTGCCTGTGGCGTTGTCGTCGATACCAGTCGACGTCAAATTACCCATAGTTAACGACTGATTAGTAGTAGCACCACGATCTGCAACAGAATCAAGTGTTTCTGTTGATGTGTAATTTTGAATTAAACTTGATAAGGTAGCCATATATTATCCGTTTATGGTGTTTCTAATGCTTCGATTCTAGCAATAGCTTCTTGTAGTGCTGCTGTCAATAGTGGAACTAATTTACTTTGATCAATACCTTGATATTCTGCTACTTCTATTGTCGTATTAGATTCTGGATCAAATACATTTTTAACTGCATCTTTTTCTCCAGAAACTGCCTCTGGAACAATATCAGCCACTTCGTGTGCTAAAAAACCATCAACTGTAGTATTAGCTTCAGATATAAAATTAAATCGATAAGTCGATAATTGTTTGACTCGATCAATTGCATTGTCTACAGGTACTAAATTCTCTTTTAGACGATAATCAGAAGAGGTGTTAAACTGTGTGGAAGTGGTAGTAGTAGTAATAGATCCAACAGCTGTATTAGTTCTATAAAAAAACAACGCGTAATGCTGACCGTTATCGCTGTAAGTATCTCTAACATATATTACAGGATAACCACCCGTTAGATCAGTCCCTTCGAAAGTTGCAGCACATCCATTTACTGTATTTTTTACACTGAGTTTTTCATCTTCTATCGAATTAAATATATTCCCAGCATTACCTATTCGTAAACCGCCCGTATAATCAATACGCATACGCTCTGTTCTAACACCTGAGTGATAGCTTTGCCAAACCAAAGGAGACTGTGTGCTGGGCGTTGTGTCTGTGTCTCCATACAAGATAATTGATTTAGAGTTGCCATTACCCGAGGAAAGCAATTCTAAAATTGCACTTCTATCATTTACTCCATCTGTTGATTTTACAGAAAGGGTAGTATTACCACCTGAAGCTACTTGTAAAATTCTACTTGATGAAATAATAGCGCTGGGAGTCGTACTAATACCTACATCACCGGCGGCGGTAATTGTCATAGGTGTAGACCAAGTGATTGCTGTATCCGCAGTACCAGAAGCTGCAGTTAAAAAGTCAAATCGGCCACTAATTTGTCTAATAGCAGTAGCTGTACCAGTAGTGGTATATTTGTAAGCACCATCATAATATGCGTTTTGAGTAAAACCAGAAAAATTACTACTATTGGTAAACCACAAACTATTTTGGACTTGTATACCCCAATAACCTGTATACAAACTATTAGGTGTTACTCCAATCCCCAATGTTCCGTTGCTATCAATGCGCATACTTTCTGCGCCATGGTTATTAAACTTAATTGCTCCTGAGCCAGAACCTGTAATAGAAGAAGATATTTCTACACTTCCAATAGACTCTACTGCAGTGGTATGGCTTGTTGAGTTACCCTGATAAAGAGCTAATTTTCCCGTTGAGTAATTAAGACCAAAGTAGCCTGTGCCAAATGAAAGCTCATACTGAGGAGCCGTAGTACCAATACCAACATTACCAGCGCTATTGATACGCATACGCTCTGAGCCATTAGAGCGGAACGTCATAATATTATCTGGATGATAATAAGTAACACCGCCTACTGTAGACGATGACGCATCCCCGAACCAAAGCGCTTGCTCTGTCGAATCAGGACTAAGAAGTTGGATAGCGTTGTGAGTGCTGTGTTCTACCAAAAGCTGAGTATAAGAATGAGGTGAGCCACCAGAAGCGCCAGAGTAAACGTGTAGCTTGTCAGACGGACTTGAAGTACCAATACCGACGTTGCCATCAGCGGCGATACGCATACGCTCTTGCCACGTTATTGATGTACCAGCTGTGCCTGAAGCGGCGTTATACCAAAGGTGAAGGCCTGCGCCTTGCAAATAAAGAGAAGCTTCATCTGTTTGTGTATATTTTGAAGCCCATCCGGAACTTGTAGGATAAGCATTAAACGCAAATCCGGTATAAGACGAGCCACCTGATAACGTACCTTTAGCGCCTATTTGAATACCATCATCACCCCAATCAGTTGCTGGTGTTACGCCTACACCCACGGTACCAGCGGCATCGATACGCATAGCTTCACTACCGGCAGCAGATTTAAAAATTAATTGACCATCTGAATTAGTGGTTTGTAAAACTAAGTCATTCGCAGTCGCAAACACTTCTGCCATTAATGTACCGCCGCCCTCAAAATCAAGCGCGCTGGAAGTAGCACCGTTTAGTGTGAGAGTTGTGTAATTTGTGTATGCGTTAGGACTCGTAGTACCAATGCCCACGTTACCGGCGCTATCTATACGCATCCGCTCTGTTGGAGAATTATTTAAAACGGAACTAAAGGTTAACGCGACATCTCGACCAGCATTTGTAGCAAAACTTGCATTTTCTTTGACTGCTGTGATTCGTGCTGTACCGCCTCGAGTATCAGGACCCATGGCAATTCCAGCTGTTTGTGTCGTCGTATCAGAATTATCTTCGTTATAAATTTGTACTAATACACCACCACCGGTTTTTTCTTCTCTGACGTCAAGTCTTTGAGCTGGATTTGCAACACCAATACCTAAATCTTTATTAAATGACCATGCATCATTAGTAGATCCGTATGTAAGAGTTGCACTAGCACCATCGATTGAAATACCCGAACCATCAGCAGCTGCTGCGTCCGCTGCACCACTTGCAAGAACAATATTTTTGTCGTCTACTGTTAACGTAGTAGAATTAATTGTGGTCGTAGTTCCATCAACTTGCAAATTACCAGATACAGTTAATTCACCGACAGTTAATGATTGACTAGTAGTAGAACCAATAGTTAATACACTATCTAAACTTTGATAACTCGCAAATCCAGATTGAGGATAAACTTGCCATGTTGATCCGTCGTATAAGAAACCAACAATAATACCACCAATATCGACTGTAAAATCTTCTGAGGCACCTTCAATAGTAGAACCGTTTCGAGCAACTGTAAGATTATTTGTACTCCAATTTGCAGGATCAGCAATGTATACTTGATCGCCAGCTGATGGAGAAGCAGGAAGTGTAACAGTAAAACTACCACCAGAAGTATCTGCTATGATGCCTTCATCGTTAGACGCTGTATAATTAGCAGTCTTAGTGACATATGAAATGCCGCCACCTGGCAAACCTGTTAATGCAGAACCGTCTCCAGAAAAAGACGATGCTGTAACACCGTTTGCAAAGGTGGCATTTTCATCAGTATCGAGAGTAAGTGCAAGGGCATTTGCATTATCGTCGATACCAGTCGAAAGAAAATTTCTCAGAATACCAATTTTGGTAAGAGCCATTAGGTTATCTCCATCAGACCCATTGTGACGTCAATTGAAGAAGCAGTTCCAGCTTGACATTTTAAAACATCTGTCGCTTCTAATACATATTTTTGACCTGCCAATACTTCGAGCGTAGTGCGACCAGGAATATCTACTTGATTAAGAAGCTGATGCGTAGTACTCGCTGAAGTGTCAGCGAATTGAACAGTAATATTTACTGCTTGAGCTGTTTTGTTTGTAATAGCCACACCGAGGACGATTGCTGTAGTTGCGCTCGGACAAGTATAAAGCGTATCGTACGTGGTAGAATCTACGTCAGCGAGTGCAGCATTCTTAAATGTATTTGCCATTTGTTTATCCTAGTGCAATTGCAAGTGCTGTTGCATCGTCGACAGTAGCACCTGTTTGAACAGATGTAGAGCCATCTGCCATGAGAAACTGTGAAGAAGAACCACCTTGAATACTGATAGTATTAGCGACCATATTATCGCCTTCTTGATATTTGTCAGTATTAAGGTTTGTAAAGTTATTATCAACTTCAGTATGTGTAAGCGTAGAACCTTTTCCTGCACGCGTAGTAATTGTTGACATTATGTAACCCTCGTTACACTAGATTCAACAAAAACTTTACCCTTTAATATGCTAGTAATATCTGTAGAACCCGATGTGTTGTACATGAATAAATCATAAACATATCGAGAATCACCATCGAGCGCAGCAGTTTGCGTATCAGTTAATGATATTGAAATAACACCACCCGGCGCATCACTAACGGCAACGGAAAAATTAATCGATTCAGTCGAGCTGTACGATTTTTTGAGGGAAGCAGAAAAAGATTTCGTACTGACGTCAAACGTGGCGCCAGCCGAATCTTTTATTACTATTTTGAAGAGAGCATCTGTACCTTGTACTACGGTCAGATCTTCCGAGCGACTACCAGAAGCCATAAAAAAGATCCTATAGAGAGTTACTTTTTATTTATGTATTTATCTAACTCTATCTACAGCCTTGAAATTGATACCTACTACAAGACGATTAAATGCATGTGGATTTTTTCTTACTTCATGACCAAGCCATGGAGGGAATACATAAGCGTGGCTGACCTGAGGTTCTGCATGCTGATGTGATGTGAAAATTTTATCGTTATATAGATTCAGCGCCTCTTTTGCTGGAAGACCTGGAACCCTCAGAGGCAGATTTTGAATATAATCTTCAATAACATGATGATTAGGATTTACAAAGTTAATTGATCCATTTTCTTTATCTTTACTCGCATTAATATAATAAACGCCAGAGAATAAACAACCTGGATGTGTATGGAATGCGTTGCTCTCTCCTAAAATATTAGAGTTTAGCCACGAGTTTGCCACTTCAATTTGTACATCAACTTGAAATACATTCTGAAATATATCAGTAACAGCAACTTCCGTCAAATATAACATATGATCATATGCAGGACATTCACCGTGTGTTACTTCTCTTTGCCAACCTCCAATATTAGATTTTTTCTGACCGGCCTCTTTATTTTCTAGTTCTTCGTAGAATCCTATAATAGAATCGTTATCAACTTCCGGAAGTGTCAAGTCAAAAATACATTCTTCCCATAATCTAATTCGTTTAATATTAATCTCAGGCATTAAAGCATTACCGATGTAGGACCCTTTAGAATGAGAGGAAAACTCAGAGATATACGATCGGTAACTGGTTCAACATAGTGATATGTTCTATTTGGAACATATACCATATCTCCTGGATTCATTATTCGTTCTTCAAGTACACGTAGTCCATCGTATATTTCTTTTCTTTCTTCATACGGAACGTCATTAGACATGACAACAGGAGATAATGCTAGCTTTTTATTCTCATATACAGTAAATTTATTTTGGCCTTTGATTTGAAATATAAAATTACATGGACCATCCACATGAGGAGAAAATGAATTACTTTCTTCGTAACCAGCATATAGATGTGCATGACCTGAATTTGGACCTATTTTAGCGGGCCACACACCGTGGTTTTCAACATCATAATAAAAGAGATTACATAAAAAGTCTATCATCTCTTTACATTTATTATTACGATATTCAAAATTAGTTATAATAATTGAATGTTTTTTCTTTAACAGTGTTTTAGCATCTACCACTTGAACTGGATCAAAACGAGGATCTTTAGCTCCACGTCTATTTCTAGCATGCATATTATTGTCTTTGTTAGACATTAATTTTACTTGAGATACGTTATCATATTTAGATTCTACTTTATTAAAGTATCTTACATCAAATATACTAGGATTTTCACAACAATATTCTACGTCTTTCCAATCGGCCCATTCTTCTGGATTGTCTAAGACGTCTTCGACAAACATCGGTCTATCATCATAAAATAGATCATGTTTTAGTTGTATCAATTTATTCCTGTCAAACATCAGCCATCAGTTCCTTTTGGCAAATCATCTAATTCAAGTTCATATCTGCTTCTTTGCATAATATACTTACGATAGAAATGTTGACAGGTCGCTTTAAAACCTTTCATACGATTCATTTTAGCAGGACCGTAAGTAGCCTTATATGTTCTTTTATCGATAGGAATAATATGAGCTAAAGGTGTACCAGCTTTGATAGTAAATGTACCAGGTGTCATAGGTGCTAATACTATACTCATCGTATCGAACTGTGAGTTGTAATCGACTACGCCGGGAAACACACGAACGTTATTTACAATGTCACTATGATAGAAAGGAGGCATGATGAGTAGAGAACAGATATCATCACCAAACATCTCACATGCCCACGGTGAGCTAAAATGTAATGGTTGAAGATGTTTTACTGGACATTCATGTGCCGCAGGTACACCCTCAATCATCGTAGGATCCATCAGCTGCGCTGAGTCTTTAAAATCAAAGTAATCTACTTTTTGTGGTAGTTTCCAGTTTCGCTCACGTTTTGCACTGCCTGCATATGCCATTGAAGCTTTATCAGAACTATATACTTTAATATCATCCCACGCTGGCATAATCCAACCAAGATTTTTATAGTCAAATATACCAGGGCAACCAACAAATCTGTCAGTGCCATATTTTTCCATTTGCGTTTTTTTATAAACTGGCTCAACAGAGCGAGCGGGTACAATAGGATTGACCGTAAAAACCACACCAGACATATCAGAGAATCTTATTCCCATATTATATTACTCAATCAAATTTAATCAAATCAAATACAGAATCTGTTCCTTCTTGTACTACTTCTTCGGTGTCTTCGGGAGTTTCTTTAATCATCGTCTCGATAGACTCTTCATAATATACAATAAGAGCTTTCTGCTGGTTTATATATCGTCGCAGTTCTGCAACGTTCATGCTCATGTTCTCGTAATCAGGAACGCTCATTGCAAAGAATACAGTAGTACCACTCTCTTCTTCGAAACGCTGATGAAACTACACCATATTTTCAGCACTAACAGCATAAAACTTAACACGATGTAGACTCATCGCTTTAGGGCGGGGTTGGATAGGAATATCCTTGACTACGTAGTCGGTTTTGACTACGACGGTTGGTTCTACGCTTGCACAGCCACTATTCAGGCTGATCAGCGGGAACAACAGGCTCAGAGCCAGAATCGATTTCGAGCTGTGAGAAAATCTTGTCCGTAGCATTGTTTACTCTCTTTTCAATTAGTCCAGGTTTTTGCAGGGTCAGTCGTGTGAGGTCGTGTCGACGCAGCTTTGCAGCCAATTCGTCTTGATATACCTCAGCTTCTCTTGCCCTCTCTGCCAACTTTTCCATATTCTCTTGTGCGATTTTATAGTCAGCTTGCAGGTTTTCGATAGTTTCTTGATTGGTCTCAGCGACAATTTGTAGTTTAGCATTATTATCACGTAGAGTAGCGAGGCGCTCTTGTGTATCTGTATAATAGAACCACGCGCCTCCTACCATGCCTGATAACAAAAACATTAAAATCAAATACGGCATAATTACTTACCTTTACTCCATGCTTGTGCGCCAAAAAACGCTGCAACTAAACCAGCGACTGCAACAAAATAGGTCGGCGCCATATCACCTAAAATGTTCGATGCTTTTTCTAATCCAGCAAGATCAGTAGCAACAACCATGGCGGGATAGAGCAACATACCAGCAAGAGAGAACCATGCCATATTCCGTTGTGCATCTCGCATCGCATCGGCATCTTCTAGTTCCTTTCTCTTAAACTCCATATACATATCATGCTCTTCTTTACTAACTTTACCGTCACCGTTCGTATCTGCTGGATGAAAGCCTGATTTTTTTTCTTCTTGTTCATCGGCCATTTGTTTCTCCTATTTGGTTTTTACAATATCATAACCAACTGGATCAACAGTTTTGATCTCCACAGGATTTTTATCTATAGTCACAAACTTAAAGTGTTGATTTGTTACTTTCTTTAGTTTTCTGACCGTGTACGTTTTAGGATTGAAACCCATCTTTTTTGATCCATCAGGTTGTTCTACAACTTGATCAGGAAAATAGATAGTTAGTTCAAATTCATCAATGAACCATGCTTCTACCCAGTTTTTAAATTTTTGCCATCTTGTCATGTTTTATTTATCTCTTTTCTCTTAGCTCTTCTGTATATACACCGAGTCGACTATCTTGTGCAGTACGAAGAACCACATCACGCTTTGCTTCTTTCTTTGTCCACTCCCTTGTTTTTACTTTTGGGAACTTCTCTCTTTTAAAGGGAATAAGTTGGACGATTGGTGTACCAGCTTTTAGCGTATCATCATAATTAGGTATATTCCAAATAGCTGGGAAATTTACCGGTTGATTGTATTTATCGGTATCAACAACTCCACTGAGTGTTGTGAATGGCATACCAATATGATTCATTGGCATCGTAAATAAGCATGACCAACCGGGTTTTGTTTTAATTCTCCAATAATTAATAAACTTGATTGGATCTTGTTTCTGTACCGGCCATGCAGAACTGTGTACTTGTACTGATGGATGTCCGTCTTGTACCATTAATGCTTCACGATTTCTTTCACCACAACGTATCACACTTAAATCATGATTTGCAGTAATGTGCATATCACCTTGTAATGGTAGAATATAACCTAAACTCATTGAATCGAGCAGAGGTAAACACTTTTTTGCGGTCGGTTCTTGAAATCCCTCTCTATGTCTACCCTCAAATGGTTTTATTTTTTTAAACCATTCTGGTATACACTTCGATGCTTCTTTTGGTTCAGGCAATGCACCGTAAAAACGATCATCACAATAAAACTCAATAATATCATTTCCAAACATTACAATTTATTTTTTCCATGTAACCAAAATACTACGACTTGTCTCTTACCGCTTGTAACAGGTTCAACACAATGAATCATTTGAGAATCAAACCAAATCAAATCACCTTTATTAGCTTTATCAACTGTCAACCAATCTTTTTTCTCTGACCCACCATGCATATCAATCTTCAGTTCTCCGCCTTCATATTCATCAGGATCTGACAACATCAGAATACCAGAAATTTTGCGGTCGAATTGGCGATAGCCAAATAATGAAGTATCTCGATGTGTTACGTAATGACCATGATCTGCACCAACGTATATAGTATAACTTAAATCTTCGATAAAAGAAATATTATATAAGAACAAATCGTAGTTGGCTTTTGCAGATAGATTTGCTATTTTATGCCATAACCACTGAGTATTATCGTCGATGGGAATGCTAGCATTTTGACATATTCTAGCAGTTTGACTTTCGTCAGCTGAACCATTTTCTTGGCCGACGATGGTCGCATCTTTGAAGTCTAGAATTTTTTCATAGAAACGTATGCGATCGACTTCTTCTTCGTCGAACACTTTTTCCATGACACCAAAATGAGGGAGCTCGTACGGGGGAGCAAGAGTGTGGGATAATTGAAACATAGATCACCTAAAATAATATAATCACATTTTTATTTATACGACGTTATGGGTTGCCGTCATACTTCACATTAACAAATGGTCGATACGACACATCAGTCTGACCTGCAGGACTCGTGCCTAATGACACATCAGCTTCATTAGGATCATTAGCCAATTCTTTCACAACAGGTGTATAGATTGTGGCATATACTGTAGAAGCAGTTGCAGGTTGGGCGTAATTAGCTACATTCGTTGCTGTGCCTGGTGCTGTTAAAGTATATGTGGTACCATCAACTCCTTCGAGACTGACTGTTGTGTCAGTACCATCAGCTCCTGCAGTGACTCGAGAAGGATATGCAGTCACAACACTATACGAAGCTTGTTGGTATGATCGAGCAGGATAATAGGTTGTCACCTGATAAGCCGGCTGTGTGACAGAATATGTAGGCTGATTAGTACTACGTGATGGATAGTTAGTAGTAACAGAGTATGCAGGCTGATTAGGAACAGCTCGCGATGGATAGTTTGTTACAACACTATATGCTGCTTGTTGATATTGACGAGAAGGATAATTAGTCGTTACACTATATGCTGGCTGTGAAGGCACGTTTCGTGCAGGATAGTTAGTCGTTACACTATACGCTGGTTGTGATGGCACAGTACGAGAAGGATAGTTAGTTGTAACACTATAAGCATTTTGAAAATAGTTACGAGCAGGATAGTTAGTTACATTCGAATATGCTGGTTGATACTGAGAACCTTGATAACCTGGTTGTGTAACAGAATAAGCTGGCTGATTCGCAACGGTTCGAGACGGATAGCTTGTACTGTATGCAGGCTGTGTAACAGAATACGACGGTTGTGAAGCAACGTTACGCGAAGGAAAGTTTCGAGTATAAGCTGGTTGATTCGGTACCGTTCTTGATGGATAGAAAAGTTGACCATACAAAGCACCCATATAAATGCTAAAGCTAAACTGAGAACTATACGCAGGCTGACTAGGAACAAATCTTGCAGGATAGCTAGCAGAATATGCGGGCTGATTTGGTACAGCTCGACTAGGATAATATGTAATTCTCGACGGGAAGTTTCGAGTATATGCTGGCTGACTCGGTACAAATCTTCCCGGATAGTTAGTAGTTCGCGATGGGTAACTTTGATAATTTAGGCGCGCTGGAAAGTTAGCAGTACTCGAATAAGCACCTTGCGAATACTTACGACTAGGATAGTTAGTTGTTACACTATATGCTGGCTGTGACGGTACTGTTCTCGATGGATAGTTAGTCGTAACACTATACGCTGGCTGGTTGGGAACAGCCCGCGAAGGGTAATTCGTAATAACACTGTATGCTGCTTGTTGATAGGTTCTTGATGGATAGTTTGTTATAACACTATATGCTGGTTGATTAGCAACATTACGAGCAGGATAGTTAGTCGTTACACTGTATGCTGGTTGTGTAAAGTTTCGAGATGGATAATTAGTAATTTCATCTGCAAAAAAGGTGACTACTTGATACGCAGATTGAATATATTCGCGAGATGGATAATTAGTAGTAACGTTATACGCAGGCTGAAGAATAGGAGCGGATGCTGTACCACCTCTTGCTTCAATCTCAAGTACTTGTTTTCCATAAGTAACATCGATATCAGACGTAGAGTTGCCCGACCTTGTCACATCGAAAGTCGCAGCCCAAGTTCTGTCTAAAAAACCTTTTCCACCAGCACCAGCCATATTTTACCTCTTAGCTCGCGTTTCTAACAGCAAGTGATCCATAGATATTGGCACCAGCATCGTAAGTTACAAAACTATATATGTCAGTTCCAGCTGATTCTGGAGGTTGAACTCCTTCAGACCACTTGACACTAGCTGGCCAAGTTAATGATCCAGAGTTTATAAATTTAATTGTCCATGCAAAACTATTTGTACCAGGACTTGAAGGCATATCAAATATAACAGTCCCTCCATTGCCACTATTTGATTTAGTAAATGCAGATCCATTATTTAAGTCAAAAGTTAATGCAGCAGGCGTATTAATTGTTTCGTAATATGGTTCATCTGACGCGACACTTTCAAATAACAAGGCCCCTGGAATAGTCACACCGCTGTTATTGACGGTCATTCGTACTGTGCCGCCTGTCGTAATTTGGAATGAGTCAGCAGCGTTGAAATTTAAGTGTGTATTAGGATCATTAAACGCAACAATATTTCCATCATGATATGTATTAGCGCTAAACGTAATACCAAGTGAAGACATGGTAACATTCTGCGCTGAACCGAGTTTTAGCATTTGACCATCAGATATATGAACATTAGCTGCAAAAATTGCGTCACCATCTGATTGAAGTGTAACAACGTCTGTAGCCAAACTACCTGAACTTAATTTTAAACCTGCTCCAGATACTGAGATACGGCCAAATTCTGTACCTTCATCTTCAATTATGACACGACCAAGACCAGAATTTAAGACTAATCCATGTGTTCCTACCGCTGATTCTAATTCTAATGTACCAGATGACGACATTTTGCCGCCATTTAAAGTAAGACTATCAACGCTTAATTGTGTCAGACCATCGATCGTACCACCATCAATATTGACATCACCACTGACATCGAATGCGACGGTTGGTGTTTTGTTGATACCGACTCTATTATTTGTAGCGTCGATAACTAAGACGTTAGTATCAAATGTGGCACCACCACCGACATTCAAATCGCCGGTAATGACTAGTCCGTCTAACGCGTCAAATTCTTGTGATGTTGAAGCCATCTTCTTCTCTTCTTATAGTTTGAATATGCCTGAAGAACTCCACGTAACTGTGATGTCGTCTCCATCTGGTGTTGTAGGTAGTCCGTTAATTCCTGTATCCATCCAAGCAACAAGTCGGCTAGTTGCCGTATTACCTGTATCAATCCAAATCAATAAAGCTTCTGCATCACCATCAGAATTACCAGCGCCGACTGAACTAAATGTAATATTATCTGCATCAAATACACCGTTAGTAACCGTTTTCGATGCAAAAGTTGCTGTAGCTATAACACTATTTGCATCTGTAATATCATCATAAAATTCATCAGTAGAGGTAAACACCTCTGTGTTAGCGTCTATTAACGATACTTTGACTGTCTCAGTCGTGAGATCACTGTTGGCAGAACCGCTCAATAAAGCTTCTTTATATTTATTGTAAATCGCGTTAGCCATTATGCTCTCGTCTCAATCTTCAGAACTTTAAATCTATGTATGTCAGTGCCAGATGCTGAACCGCATGTAGCACTCAGATCAACGTGCGTTGTATTCGCTGCGAGCGCTGGAGTAATAGCTACATCAGACATTCCACTTTCTACTTCGCCATAACGTGTATAGTAGATGTCTTTATTATCTGTCACAATGATGTTAATCTCTACTGCATAACCAGAATCGTTATTATTTAGATTCTCGCCATGGATAAAGTACTTAAATCCTTGTGTCGTACCAACTTCGAAACTATCAATCACAGTAGCAGCCGTAGTAGTGACATCACCACCAGTACCAGTAAATGCTACACCATTTGCTTCAAGTGTAGTTACCTCGAGCTGAAGGATAGTCGCAGTGTTAGCTACGTTAATATCGTTGAAGTAGCCCCAATCCCAAGGAGATGCATCTGAACCAACGTTTGCGGTTGCAGTAGCGGGAATAAGTGCTGTATCAAACTCACCTATAGCGCTGATGGTATCGGTATTAGCAGAACCTAGATCGACATTACCATCTACTTGTAATGTATCGGTCAGAACCTGACCAGTGACATCAATACCTGCAGATGTAGTGGCAAACTTAGCAACATCATCGTAGAAGAGTGTAACTGCTCCATTGATGTCTGCAGTGAGATATTCTTCTGTGCCCGTATGGCTGCGTAGAGTAATACCATCGCCTTGAATATATAATTCACCTGTAATGTTTTTGATCCATGAATCAGTTGCATCATGCATGATTGTAAGATCATCACTATCACCGAATATAGCACTTACACTATCTTTGAAATGTAACTCGTCTTCTGATGAATCCCAATGGAGTTGATCGTTGGCTGATCCGTCGAAGTATACATCATCTTCGAGGTATGCGGTTGACTGTACACGTAATGTATCAGTATTCGCTTGGCCTTCGATGTCGACACCGATATTGGTAGTGATTAGTTTTTGAACACCGTTAAAGTGTAGAGATGCACCGCCACCAGCAATACCGAGGAAATATGCATCTCCATCAGTATCTTCGATGTGAATGTTATTTGCCTGAAGATGAAGTTCGCCTGCGCCTTCTTCTATTAAATAGGTATTAGCACCATCATGATAGAGATGGAAATCTTTGTCACTTCCCATGTACAGATCGACATTGTCTTTGAAATGTAACAAGTCTAGTGATGCATCCCAATGCATCTGATCTGCAACTGTACCGTCAAAGAATACATCATCCTCAAGTAGCGTAGTCGATTGTACACGTAATGTATCAGTATTAGCCTCACCAGTAATATTGAGACCAATATTAGTAGTGATAAGTTTCTCAGCGCCATTATAATGAACTGAAGCACCTAAACCAGCTGTACCGCAGAAATATGCTTGGCCCGAAGTATCTTCGAGTTGCATATTATTTGCTTGAAGTACGAAATCACCTGCACCAGATTCTTTGATATAAGATACGTTGTTGGCCGAGTCATGATAGATTTTAAAATCGTCTGCATCGCCGAATGTAACTTGTACATCATCGCGATAATTCCAAACCTCAGCTGAAGCGTCCCAATGTACGCTATTAGAATTTAATGTATCGTTATCAAAGTTTGCATCAGAACCAACACGCAGCGTATCAGTATTTGCTTCTCCAGTGATTTCTACACCGTAAGCATTCGTCTGCATCTTTTGGTTATTGTTGTGGTATAGCGTAACTTCGCCAGATGTATTAGCAACGATAAGGCTAGTAGCACCTGTATCATCAGTGACACGGAAGTTATCCTCTACGCGAACTGACAAATCATTAGAGGTTTCTGTTATCGTTGTATCTGTGCCATCAGTGACGATGGTGAAGTTATGGGCTGCGGCATAGTTTGCGCCACCCATCTCGATAGGTTGATTGTTATAAGTAACAAAACCGCTATCTGCAAGAACTTGTCCGTATACTTCGACACCGTTAGTATTAGAAGATACTTTCTTGACGTTATTGTGATATAGCTCAACCCCGTTATTGACATTGGCTGTCATCAATAACTCGTTACCAGTATCGGAGCGCATCTCAAAGACATCTGTAAAGATGTTTGTATTAGTCGAGCCGCGTACATCAAGAATATCGGTGTTTACATTTCCTCGAGTTCCAGTATAATAGACCTTAAGGTCATCACCAGTACCCCATGTAGCTTGTACATCATCATTGAAGTTGAGAATATTGTTATCTGATTCCCAATGCATCTTCGGATCAGTATTCGATCCGCTATTACCAACAAAGAAGACATCACCGTCAACATCAATATTATTTTCTACGTATACACCATATGTTGAATGTACGTTGACTTGACCAGTGTATGATACGAAGTTAGTATTTGATGTAATGTACAGAGTATCTGATGTGATAGTATTCGCAGCAGTGTCCCATGTGCCGCCTCGTAAACCGCCGAAGTTACCATTAGCAAAGATACTATCATCGTCACCATCGGAAGCACCATCGTTGAAGACTACCAACGTATTAGATGTAAACTGTCCGAAGAGTGTAGCGTTTCCGTATGTCTGTGATCCACCTGGGAGTGAATTAGCAGTCATGATAGAAGGCTGACCACTGTCAGTACTACCTCTGACATACAAGATCAACTCGTTTGTCTTGTTAACCCAATCCGAAAAAGTATCCGAACTTGGATCGAGTTCGTCAAATCCTGATAGCAATGCCATTATTCTACCCTAGTCTTTTCGCTGCGCAACGATATGTTTTTGCAGCAATTGTTTTATTTGTTGTAATTCTTTTTCTAATTTATCGATGCGTTGTGATTGTTCTCGCTCTCTATATGCCCTGGCGCGCGCTGATTTATAAAGAGCGAGTTCTCTCTCATTGTTATTTATAAAGACACCTTCGCTTGCCTTTTCATATTGTAATGTATCGAGGTCGCTCATTAAGCGGTGACTCCAATAACTCTATAATCATCGACTTTAGGTACAAGTTTTCTATCATCTGCAAGCAATACGATCTTAACTGCCATACGATTGTACGTATCAAACATTTCACCTTGACTATTATAGTATCTTGCAATATCATAGTTGTCAGGATTTTTAAATGCTGCCTGTGAAGCTTCCATAACAGCTACTTTAAATCCTTCGCCGACAATATTGTTATTGGCAACATTATTTGATAGTGTAATTTGTTGAGAAACAGCATTTACAGAATCAACAGCAAAGAGTTGATAGTTATCTTCGAAAAGAGGACTATATATTCTAATAACATCATCAGCTGATACAGCTGCAACATTAGTGCTTGCATCGCCAGTAATAACAGCTGATCCAAGTACAGTAGTGAATGAACCATCAAGTTCGGCTGAGCTAGCAGTATAATCTTGCAAACCAAATTCTAGCTCAACATAATCATATGGTGAAGTTGCATCACTAAAACTTTGACCTCCTGTTAATGTAGCAAGTCTTGTCCAATGCTTATCAATAAAGTTATCGCCATCTGCACCATTTTGCAACTTAGCATATACTGCAATATCAGTATTACGTGGCCGCCAAGCATTCATAATGATACGAACATCTTCTGCTTCTGATCCATCACCAAGATTCAGTTCAGCTGAGATATGTCTTGTCTTAGCGTTTCCTTCGTTAAGATACTCATTAGTTTCATCATTATTAATTTCCCATCTATGAGTAGTCATTTCTAGCTCATCTAGACTAAGAGTAGGACAAGCGTAACAACGAGTATTTGCACCAGTATAAGAATATGTAATTTCAATTTCAGATGATCTGCTTTGATTTGCTATCATAGCAGAGTCTGTTTGATCTATTTCTTGAGACGCACTAAGAATATTTCCAGCATATCCTTGTATATGATTCGGTGCGTTCATAAAGAATTGCTTGTCATCAGTACTTAAGAAGTAAATACCAGGTGTAGTATCCTCATACGACATATTGTATTTCGTAGTCGTTTTGAATTGAGGAGGCACATTAGCATTCATATCAGCTCTGAAAACCGATACATTTAATTCATTGTATGATGAAATCTGTGCAGTCATTCCAGATTCTGTACCGACAATTGTGTCACCAACTTGGGATATAAGAGTATTACTGATAGATGAATTAGCGTTAGTATAGTGATCATAATTTACAGTAGAATTTTCGAGTCGAATACTGTTAAAGTAATAATCAAAATATTCTAATTGTCCTGATACCGTCACTTGATAATTACCGCTAATAGCAAATTCGGATTCTTCATGAACATATAGAATAGTAGCACTACCGCCAATCGATCGATCTACTGTAAACACTTCTTGAATTTTAGTATCAGTAGAGTCTATTAAAACAATTGTTTGACCTTCTGTTAAAGAAGTAAAGTCTGTGCCTGTTCCAGTAATTTTAGTTGATCCTGCACTAATAGCGACCGTACCAACTGAATTTGCTTGTTGCTTATATACATTTTCGCCTGGATCCCAATCTTGTCCTGATACACTAGACAGATTAAAGAATTCATACGGCTTATTGACGAGTTTTACTGTAACATCATCTACAGTGTATTCAGCACAATGCACATCAAATTTTAGATCTAGATCATTTTTTGGCACCCATTGCGGCCGACTCTTTTTCTTTTTACCATTCTCATCGTTATAAAAGAATACATCACCTTTATGTCCTTTGGAACTGCCTTGTGATCGCTCTTCGGTTTTTCCACCATCAACGAGTGTAAGGTCACCTTTTCTATTATCCCAGAGTACATATCCTTGATCTTCAAGGAAAACTGCGATCGCATAGTATCGATTTGTTCGAACCGTAAGAGGATTATCAAATTTAAATACAGTACCTGCAGTTGCTAGCGGTGATGCTTTTACTTGATAATAATTTAGATCTACGACTGAATCTGCATACTTTTGATTAATAATTGGTGTGCCGTCTGACTCGCAATCAATTAGACAGATATTAATACCAGGTCCTTCAGCACCAGATACATTCGCCTTAAACTTAGGCTTTGATCTTACATATAATGTAATATCCAGCAAATCTACAGTATCAGAGCCATCTACTGATGATGCATCTAAGTAAAATGTTTGATAAAGATCTGTACGTACTTCTTCTTCAACGATTTTAATAATCTTTGCTGGTTTTTTAATAACAACTGGTGCAATTACTGAAGGTGGTAAATATTTTTCAGGTGCTTTTTGCGGTCTTGTTGTTTTTTTACCAGAAGGTAGACTTTGATGTGTAACAGATTTCTTTAATCTTTTAACACGAGCATTAGATGTAGGATTTTCTACGGCACTTGCCTGAATTAATTTAATTCGATCGCGACCTCTATCGACATTACTATTACGTGTATGCCAATATTTCCATAGTTTTGAAAATAATGGTGGTCGAGTAAGTGTTCTCTTAGTATTTTCTTCTGAGCCAAATGGCTTACATGTAATATTTAAATTACCTTTTTTGTCGGTTTTTACAGATGTATAACAACCTTTACCACCACCAGACCCAATTGGAACTTTGGGCCGTGGGTTTGGTTTTACTGATGTACCTTCACACCTAACAGTATCGGTAATATCTTCGAAGTCATATCCAGGTCTATTATCAAGCATGACTTTATATGCTGTATTAGGCTTCAAACCTCTTGCATTGATAGCAATAGGCTTTACTTTTTTAGGCAGTACAAAAGGTCCAATGCCAAACGGATTGTTGCGAGGCATTTTAAAAATACTGTCGGTTTTTGGCCGAATCCTATTAATGCTTTTTGGAAGACGTCGCGCTGGTCCAGCCGATCTTCTACCGTGTCCTCTTCTCGACATGTGTTTTACCTATATTCCTATTACGTAATTCGTTTTCTTTCTCGATTGTTTCCCAAAATTTCTTGGTTAGCAATTCAATGTCTTTTTTTAAGAGCGCAGCCGCTTCTTCACTCGTATACATAACATTTTACCATTTCTGGTACTAATGTAATAGAGTCATATACGACTGACCATTGCCTAAAGTTTATATCAGTCAAACTGCCCCAAGGAACATTTAAACTATGATCTTCACAATATTGTGTAACTACTTGGCGGCCGCCTTTAAACAGATATGCTTCTCGTTTATTATATAGTGTACCATTAGAATTATAAATGTTAGCGTAGTGATATACATCGACTGGAAATTCAGGCCGATCATAATATCCATCCGGATCCCAAAATGGTACTTTTAACTTCACTTCATTTGGACTACCAATTAAAAACTTATATCCGTACCATGTACAGCAATCAAGATTAGTATCTACACCCCATTGAGTTTTTACACTATCTTCTGGTTGTTCTTTTACATATAGCGTTACCATTGTACCAGAACCATATGGCTCCCGCCATGCATCAACAGAGTCGATTGTATTATTGTTATATTTACTAACCATTGAATTGTACTCTGGAAAATAAGTATTAAGTGTCGACTTAGCACCCGCAGCATCTTCTGACGCATGCGGATACCTAGTCGACCTCAATACACCATTGCAGTACAATAATTCATTATAACCAAATGGCTCGTTTGCTTTTTCGTGTATCATATTAACGCTTCTTAATACTAAACATTGCATTTCCAAAGTTACCGAAGAACATATTATGGTGCAATATGTAACCAGCTTCAGTTTCACCAGCCCAGAAGTTTTGATCTCCAGCGTAAAGCGGTCTAACTTCTCTTTCGCCGACATCTTCAACACTCACTACATTGTCGAATGATGTTTCGCCATTGATCATTACTGCAACTTGCTTTCCGATTACTTCAGGCGCATTGACGTAAGTCTTCTCTCCGGTCAATATTGGTGCTGTGTGCGAACAAACAAGACTGATACCAGCTTCTGTCGTAATTCTGACACATGGTTCCGTCTGATTTCTTACTCGTATTACAGTACCATTCATGACATTGAGATTTTCGTCTGCAAGCATAATCGCTGATCCTGGTAACATCTGCCAAGCTCGCGTTTGGCCTTCTGTTATCATTGGCACGAACGAATCGACTGCGACACATCCACCACCACCAAGTGGTTTCTTTGGTGGTTTTGGCGGAGGAGGCGGCGGAGGCGGCGGCGCAGGAGGAGGCGGCGGCACGATCGGCGGCTTCGGAGGCAAAGACATAAACGGCGGTATAAATGCCGGAATGGGTGGCAAAGGTGGTGGCACCGGTGGGGGCGGTGGCAACGGTGGTGTCTTTGGCGGTGCCGGCGGCTTGGGTGGTGGAGCAGGCGGCTTGGGTGGAGGCGGCTTAGGCGGTTCCACTTCGATATTACAATTCGGCCCAGTAGTTGAGGTACAACCATCATCGGGTGGTACTACAGGCGGAGGTGGAGGAGGACACTTAATAACGACGGGCGGTGGCTTTGGCCTACAACCACAAGACTTAGAACAAATTACTGTATCTGATACAGTAACTCGGCATCCACCAGGTCCAGAACCTGTTGCACCTGTATATGTGTATGTTCTCTGACTTGATCCTACACACGTAGATCTATAGAATGTGCCAGCTCTTGGACATGTCTTTATAGGAGTCGGCGGCTTTGGAGGTACAGGAATATAACACTTAGGTGAATTTCGTATAATGCGATTTACCTGTGTTCCATAGTTTCCGTCACAACCATAAACATATAAATTAGATCCAACACAACGTTGATACTTAAACTGACCTTTCGGGCAAGGTGGCGGTCGTGTATTTACATTTTGTTGACCAGCATCGTAGATAGAATCTACATCAGAGATTGCAGGATAACAAAGCTCGAAGTTAAATACATTGCCGCCTGGTCCTTTATGAACTCGTACAGTAATATAGCGACCTTTTGTGTAATCGTAAGGAATACTAATTTTACCTGCACCCTGATATGACTTATAATTAACAGGCGAACCAGTTATTGTAATACTTACATTATTTGGTCCAGTGAGTGGTTCGAACCAAGGATTAGTAGCAAAAGGCAAAACTCTATTTTTTGAATTCTTTACTGGATATAGTTTTTGATACAGCGGAATTGTTTCAGCTGATGTCATTGCAGAAACACTAGTAGATGTCGGCGCGTGTACTGTCGTACCAACTTCGGTAGTATTTCTTGTAGGTGGCTTTGTGCTTTGAATAATTTCGTAAATAATACCACGATTTGGATTATAGAACTTTAGCTCAATATTTCTTTGAGTACCGTCATCTTCGTTGGCAGCAACAAATGTAAATTCTTCCCAGACTTTTTGCAGTTTGCTATATGTACCAGTACTATCACCAGCATTTTTCTGATTTCTATTTGTTTCGAAATCACAATTTTCAATAATCTGTGTTTCTGGTACTTCAACAAATGGTGCATAAGTTGCAGTTTCTTGTGACACAAGCAACTTACGAGTGTGAGGGAATGTAATTACATTGCCTTCTCTAAACTTAGATGATACTGTAGCAATTTCATAATCGATATTAAGAGATGCTCGATCTGGCTGTAGTGTATACTCATAGATAGATGCATCATAATAATCTGCACCAATATCCGAAAGAGAAGCATTCTCGAAATTATCTACAAAGAATCCAAACTTAAATCTTTCAACTGTTGAATCAGTAGAAGATGGAATAGATTTTGAAATAACTGACTGTTCGAGCTCACTAATATTTTGATTGTATTCAAGAGCCTCAATTCTTTGTTCAAGTCGACTAATCTCGTGCATTGTATAAGTTTTGACTTGTGGATCAATAGCCACAATACCAACAGTATACCTAGAAATACGTTGACCTAACGAGCCGTTATTAATAAGATTTTTCTCGTAAATATCCTTCATTTCTGAAGATGGAACTTCAGGCAAAGTTGGATAAGGTGGTACATTACACTTATACAAATTCAACTTATTAGGATTGGCATCTTGGTTTGTATCTGATGAGTCAAGAATAAATTCAAACGAGCCATCATCTTTGACAGCAATCTCATCGGTTCGACCTTTATAATAAGTTATGTCGTATTCAAAGTCACCTTCGGGTTTTGGATATTTAAATACACTATAATCTGTAAAAGTGACTGTTGATGTCGGGTCAATTGTTGCAGACCCTGGACTCGTTGCATCAGCAGCTGTTTTATCTGCAAACGGCCTGAAGTCGGCACATTCTCTTAGATCGTAATAATCACCCTTATCAGTTATCAATTCTGGAACTTCTAAGGTGTGCATTGTTGTAGTATTTCGCAGATCTGCTAATTCAAGTGAATCGTCAATATTATATGAATCAATAGTTTTTAGACCATGATCACAGTTATCTGTAAGATAATCCACTTCAACAAGTATAGTTGCCGCTAGCGTTGCAGGATTAGTAATATTTCGTCTTATTAGATATGCAAGACCAAAATAACTGCCGTTTTGATTTGCATCGCATTCAAACTCGTTGGTAATATTAGCATCTGAAGTAGTTGTTCCATTGTATACAGCATGGAGACGATAAACACCAGATAAACCCAGACATTTACCAATTGCAGGCCAAGTACCGCTCGTCGTTAACTTAACATAACGCTTACGTCGTGATGTAAGAGCGGATTTAGTATTATTAAGTTCTTGATTAAAGAATACAGTAAACTTATTACCAGCGGCTACAGCAACACCGAGGTTAACAAACATCGTTCTTCGATCAGCTGTAACCTGAGCGTATTGATCTGTCGCTCCTACACCTGTTCTTGTACCAGTTGGTACCGGCATATCTTTCGGGAAGAATCGAGAGATGTTAGTCGTACTAGTACCGATAGGACCAAATGCTCCTGATCGTGTACGTACTGTCATCTTATTCTGACCAGAGATTGCAGTAATCTGTGCTACACCACTGTTTGCGCTTTCTGTAATCCAATCACCAACTCTAAAGTCAGTGAGGAATGATTCAGAACCAGATGTTGTAACTGTATAATGATCATCTTGACCAGATACGGCAGCAGTCGTACAACTTGCACTTGTATATGTTGGAGATGATGCAGTAATATCTTGATTAGGAATTACAATGACTTCGTTCTCTTCAGCTGAAGTGAGTGTGCCAATGTATGGGAAAATAGTATTTGCAGTTGGACCAGAACTACCTTCAGCAGGGACAGTAATTTGACCGTTTGCTGCTACAGCAGCATTTGTAAGAGTAGTACTATATACGTACTTGTAATTACTAATTGTTTTGACTGGATAGCCAAAGTCCATGATAAGATCGGATCTTTCAGGACCAACGATGCGGCCGATTTCCTCGCGCGCTACTGGATCGTATGCGCCGGCTGTACTTTGATTTTGAGTAGATACAAGACCGCGCAGAGTCTTTGCGTTATCAAGGATCAAACAGACATCTGCGATACCGTCTTCACCACCACCATTTGAGGCGTAAATAGACTGAACATCGCGAATGGACTTACCTTTGTTCATTCGAATATCAAAGACGTGTATCTTATATACACCAGTCGTGGTACCCTTTGTACCTACGCCGAATTGAATGCCTCTAATTTTTGCAGTACCAATCTCGTTACCACCGAGAGAGCTTGTTACATCAGACGTATCATGATCGTAGTCGAGAATAAAATCAGCAGGTGTATCGCGAAGACTAATTGACTCACCAGTATTAAAGTTAAATGGACCAGCTAAATCATGTACTTCGAAATATTGATCGAATACTAAATCTTGACCTTGGCCAGTTTCTGAAATAGTTTCAATTGCTTTTGAAACGTCTTTAACAAAGTTTGTTTCGGTTTTAACACGATAACCGTTTACATACGCATGACCTGGATCTATCACATAACTAAATGTAGTATTTGATTCAGAAAAATCGAGCGTTGATCTTGATACAGCATTAAACTCGTCGAGTACATAGTTGCCTGACTCTTCGTACGTACGCTGAGCAATCATATCACCAAGCTTATTGTACTGAGTTAGTTTATTCTGTTGATACGGCTTGCCTTCTGAGAAGCGTACAAGTGGGAAGAAGTTACCAGCTGTAGCTTCTTCAGTAGCTGTCTTAACAACAAGGGCCGGTGATACTTTCAGTCGATCAGCACCGGGAGCAGATTGGTTCAAGAAGCCTTGAGCATTATCATATAGTGATGAATCAGTAAAGACATTTACTACAGATTCTGTACTATCGAAGCCAATAGAAAGATCAGAAGGTGTGTTCGAATACTTATCAACCATGATAAACTGTTGATCTGCATTAAGGAACAATCCTTTCTGATATATCTTACCGCTTGATACTTCTACACCAAAACCAAAACCAACGGTGTCAGAAACTTGAGCTGCTTGAAGTTTGATCAACCAGTTCTCAGCATTCATTGTCAATACATTGAGCTGAGCAGATGAAGCACCCTGAGAATATAAGCTAATATGTGGTAGTACACTATAGCCTTCACCACCACGCGTGATGCCAGCGCTTAATAGCTGTCCCTGCGAAGATGTAGTAACAGAACCAGTTGCACCCTCACCAACAAATTTAAGAATTTTAAATTCTTGACCGCCTTCGGTATGTGTCAGTACATCGTCTATACGAATATCCCATGATTTAACATCGATACTATTGCCTGATTGCTTCGTAGTTTTTGGCTTTAATCGAAGAATAAGTGTTTCATCATCAGTAGCATCTGTTGCAGGATTAGCTGCAAACAATACTTCCATATCAATTGTTCTACCACTAAATGTGCCAGTGACCGTATCACCTTGCGCGAATGTATTGGCTAAATCTGCTGCAGTACCTGTTACAGTACCAGCAATTTCAATTGCCGATGTAATAACAACCACATCATTGTTAGAGAATACGAGTGCACCGCTTGAGTTATTAGCAACATCAATATCATACAAGCGGTCATCGCGAGCGAAGATTCGTATTTCTTCACCAGCTTGGAATTCGTCTTTTTGTCCCGAATTATTAGTATCGTCGTCGTAATCTAAGTACAGAGTTTTTAAATTACCTGAAACATCATTTTCGAAACCATCTTCGACGTGAGTAATTCTACCAATTTTAAATGATGTTTGACCGTTTGCGCTTAGACCATTGATAGCTTCTAAATTGATCGCCTTACCGTCAATTGAGTTATCAGTAATCTTAACAAATGCCATTGAGTTCAAATAAGTGAACTGACATCCTTCTAAGATAGTACCAGCTTTTAGAATATGATCGCCAAATTGTTCGATCTGATCCTGTAACAGCGTTTGAAGCTGGTTAACTTCCCTTACCTGAACTGCAGTTGCAGGTTTGAACAGAATACGATAATAATTATCTGATCTGTCAAAATCATCAAAGTAAGGCGAAGATGATAGGTTTGTATTTAATGGCATTACTTAGAACTCCAAGATTACTCTTATTTCTTCGGTTTGATCATCGTCTCTATCGACTGGAATATCGTTTTGTAGATAGAGAATTGCACCGGTATTGGGATCTAAATCCCCGTATTGAATATCTAGAGCATTATCACCGGTTTGGTCTAATATTGCTCCGCTGACTTGACCTACTAGTTGACCTACAGTTGCAAATGCCCCTGTAATGTTAGTCATACTAATTGTGGTACCACCACCTTCAGTAGCTACTGAATGTAATTGGCCCGTTGCGTTTGTACCCTGTGTTATAGTCTCGTCTTCTACAAATGTACCTGTCAAAGATGCTGCAGTGATTTTTGTCATTTGATTAAAATCTGCAAATTGAAAATCTGCTTCAACATCACCGATCCTATTATTTATATCAACTCCTTTCACCGTCGCAATATTTCTACTAGTGTTTCCGTAGATCATATGATCCTTTTTAAATTCAGGATCACATTGATTAAGAAGTATAGCTGGATTACCACCAATCGGTGCAGCGCTTTTAACTATACCTTCGGCTTCTTTATGTATATAATATACTGTTACATCTGCGGTTGATCTTGTTTCAGTGGCTGCCCATGGTGGAGCAGCTGCGAGATTAATTGTATTTCCTGTTGATCCAACAGCGACTGTTGTTAGAAAATGTTGTTCAGCTGAACCTGTCTTTGTCATAAAGATATAATCACCAACTGCAAAATGTTGATCATAAAGTGCATCAACAGTTGTAGTCGTATCTTGTACAGCAGCTCCTAAAGCTGAATTACTAGTAAATCTTGCATCTGAACCAATAATTAATTTTGTAAATTGCAATACTCTTTCATTTTCAATAAATTCGCCTGTTCTATTTTCTGTGTAGATAGCAACATTAGCAAATTTAGGATCACGAACAATACCAAATTGAGAGAATGTATTTGTTGGTTCGACAAGGTTTGATTCCCCACCATCGAACTTCATATAAAAGGATAATCTCTTAGCGCCGAATTCAATAATTGTGTTAGCACCATGGCCACCTTGTGGTGACAAAATAGGTCGTACAGTTGCTTGTTGAATATCTACAGCTGTACCATCGACTGTTCGTGGATTACCCGCGAGAACAGATGCTGTTGCAAAAGAATAATCTGCTCCTGTATCTAACATTTCAATCTTATGTACACTATCAGAAGCGTTAGCATTAATGATTGCTCGAGCTACAGCATTAACTGTTTGGTTTCCATCGCCAATTATTTGTACAAATGGTGTGATCTCGTATGTTGTCGTTTCGTCAGGAAGAGTATTAAATTGCTCTTGTAATTGAACAACAACACCTCCAACTTCGGAAACATATGAAGACTTCTCTATTTTCTTATATTGGCCTTCACCTGTACCATTAGTAAGATAGATGATAGTGTTAGCGTAGAAGTCAGTAGTCATATCTCGACTATCTACTGTAGGAGCAATACGATAACACAAAGATGCTTTAGTAGGATCAAAGTGACTAGCACCCGTAGAATCAGCGGGATCTGCTTCGATCGCATCGCCTTCGATTAGTGTGCGAGTAATACGACCAATATCAGCTCTTAAAAACTGACTCTTTAAATGGTTTTCGTAATTTTTACCTGAATCTATTACTTTAATAACGTCGATAGCACCTTCTTGAGCATTTGTTTCGACGGCAGTATTAGATACGACAGGTATATATTTTTCAGTTGCAAATTTATCAAATGTACTAGAAGTGATACTATACATGTATTTCCACTGATAGCCATCCGATGTTTCGTAGTAATCATCTCCAGATGAAAACAAATCTGCTTCATATTTGGCATTTTTAAAGAGTGGTTTGTCTGTGCTTGGCGCATCGTTGTTATTATAAAGACACTTATATACGTGCTTAAATGAATTTTCATCTACCATTACATAGAAATTTGTTTCTTGAATATCGATTTTCTGATCATCGTACATTGCGTATGTTGTACCAGATGTCCAGTTAGTCCTATTAATGACGAACGACATGTCTTGCGCAGTAATTCTTTTACCAAAAATCATATTACGATATACATTAGTATTCGTATTTCTAAATGTTTCTGTAGGTTGATTAATTTCTTCTTCAGATGATGCAACAGTCTCATGATCTCCAACAAAAGCGTAGTAGGCAGTATTTGCCCGCTCAGTCACAGACTCGATAATCTGATTGATGAGATGTGTTTTAAAATCTGATGGTACTAATTTCTTTGCCATTTTAGTCTCTACGCTACATTAGCACTATAGAAAGTGTTTTCGTTGACAAATACACCAAAATTTCGTATATTAAATTGTGCTGATGTTTCTGTCGTCGTAATATTGAGTTTAATTTCTGATGTACCTACATATCCACCAAATGGTTTACTACCAGCAAGGTGTAATACATCAACAAGAGTATTTTTATATTTACTAAAAGGAAGTGCAGTTAAAACTTGATATGAATACTCTTGATAAAAATCATTGTCGTGTATGTATTTATCCGAACTGAGGAAAGACCTACGATTTGGATGTGTACCAGGCGCCACACCATTTGAAAGATTAAAACCCATTACTTGGGCTGTTTTATCAGGATCTTCAAACGACGCGAGAGTCATCTCTTCGCCTTTAACATAAGCATTGATCGTTGTGTCTTTTCTTTTGCCTTCATAACCAAAACCAGAATCAAGAATAGTAAGATCAGTAATAAAACCAGAACCCGATAGCGCTGTTGCTTCGACATCAGTATTTAATCCTGATCTTGGCAACCATCTTACTTCATCAATAACTTCGATAATTGCTGAATCTCCATTTGTCAAACCAGTCATCGTTTGACCTATTCGTGGATCTTCTGTTGTCCACAAATTCTCAGATAATCCAGTATTCGAAGTCTGTGTTAAATGTAATCGAGTAGCATACAATTCTCGCGTAACTAGATCAACCGCAAAGATTTTACCAAATTCATTATCACCAACTTTGAGTTTTTCACCAATTGTATAAGTCTTTTCTACTTCTTCCTCTTTATATCTAATATAAAAGTCATATCGTTCTGCGTGATACATTGTTGGTTCATATACTATGAATAAAGGATCTGTTCCATATCCTTCACCAGGAGATGTTGTAACAAACGTTGCAATTTCACCTAGCTCTATAGTTGATTCTGTGTAGTTGAGTGCATCATTAAGCGTTGTGGTACTATAATAAATTGTATTTCCACTATGAATCCATTCGAAAAGAGAACCAGTAGGATCACCAATGTCTACGTTTGCAACTTCATCAATAACAGTCGTTAAACCAATATCAGAAATTTCTTGTAAATCTCCTTCTCTGTCAGTTGTTTTAATGACAGTATGACCTTCAAGATTATCAAAAGATGATGCTCTGAATGTAGCTGTTGCAGTAGACGCACCAATAACATTATTTGCCAACCCTGGACCATAAGTTCCGAGCTCAGTATTTGATGTATACGTATTAGCGAGCTGTCTAAAGTTTAACTCTCCGCCACCATATGAAGTAAAACCAATAGTTACATTCGACATTCTAGTAATCGTGTAATCTATATCAGTTACACCATTTACATTTCTAACACGATTCATTGTAACATTAGTTCTAAAATAACCTCTGTCCATTCTTAAATCAACGTGTGTACCATCATTATTTGCTGCCGTACCTAATACTGTTGCTTCAGCAAATCGATGACCGTAAACTGGATCATTTTGATAGAATTGTTCACCAGCTAAAATGTTTTTATCACTGTCTGAAGTTGTATATCGTATCGTACATGTATTAGACGTAGCAATTACATTCGCTTCAATAGAAACGTCAGTGCTATTTGTATTTGTTACATCTATCTCAAAAACATTGCTATCACTTACAACGTCAACAACATATCCTGACGCACCCGCCAAACTTGGATCGTCTTGTAATGGAGTATTGCCATCTTGGAATATGCTGTTAATAGTAGCGATTGCTGGCTTACTAATAACAGGAGCAATGTATGTGTTGTGTAATGCGTAACCTAGCGGTAAATTTGCTTGTATACCTGCTGGAGTCTTAACAGTATCAGACCACTCAGGAGCAAGACTATCACCGTCCCACAAGTCAGAGTAGTCAAACATACAGAAGTTTAACAAATACAAATATTCTTTTGCCGCAACTTCAAATGCATCTGGATCAGTCTTAAAGTTTGCTCCACCATATCCGGATGAGTCCCAAAATCCGCCATCGTATGCTTCTACCATTGCATTATATAATGGACCTGAATTCCAGTCTGCACTTATCTGCGGATACAACTTTAATGATATTGCATCAAGGCCATGCATATGCAGCGTGTGGAAAACGTGTTCAATAACTTCAGATGCATCATCTTCGCCAACTCCATACCCGCTGGCTGTTGAATTTAAATACCAAACCATATCATTTTGTACATGAGTATCATATAAGTTTGTTAAATTCCAAAATATAATACCCGCGTCAGTCAAGAAGTTTGTGCTATAGTCTGCACCAGCACCTCTTGCTACTCTTTGTATTGTTGGTCCAACTGCCGCATGATACGTGCCTGCATCTCCGCTTAATGTTTTAATTACATTTCTTTGTGCAGATTCATTAATGCTGTCCCTTATACAACTCTTACGCTTCCGACGAACCACCTATTATAAT